>QLAH01000035.1_pt1 | contig 176921 bp, 150 predicted proteins | sample 4693081 | NCBI WGS metagenome assembly QLAH01 (sample SAMN09425401, study PRJNA476045) | Lake water metagenome, whole genome shotgun sequencing project.
CCTACTCACCGGATCTGAACCCGATTGAGCAGCGTTTCGGGACGATGAAGCGTCAACGCTGCAACGAGCCACATCAATCCTTGGATGAACTGGTTATGTCGTTCTGTTAATTATTGAAGTGACTATATCGTATTGGGATTGAAATAGCAGAGGGCGCAAGGCGTTGCGCCCCTACCCGAAAACCATTTTTTGGGGGTGTAGATCGTTATTGGTTCTTGCCATTTTTGATCACCAATTTTTTTGGGAAATTGATCGATTCAGACCAGCATTAATCACTGGAACTCCACCCAGAATCGCTACTGGAATAGTCACTGGAACTGCTTGAATAATCGCTACTGGAATAATCACTGGAACTGCTGGAATAATCACTCGAACTATCGCTCGAACTCCAACTAGAATCACTGCCGGAATCACTGCTGGAATAGTCGCTGGAACTGTCAGGCTCGATCGCCCCGCTGCTGTCGGCCGCTGATTCCGCCGCATCAAAAATCGTTTCAAAATTGCCCGACTCCGCCGCGATCGGCTTCGGTTCTGCCCCCTGCTCGGCAACCCACTCCTGAATCTGGTGGCTAGCGATTTCGGCCAACTCTTCCAGCGCCTCATTCACCACAATTTCAGCCGCCTCACCCACCGCATCAATCACCTGATCCTGATCGAGCGGGAAGGAATCGATCGCCCGCTTAGAACCCGTGGAGCGGCTAGATCCAGAACCGCTTGAACCATCATTAGCACTGTAATTAAAGGAATAGGGCTGATAGGCCGACGATCGCCGCCGCCGCCGCCACCACCACAGCAACAACAGCAGACCGATCGCCCCGACCAAGCCAGCCGCCGTGATCATCGCCGCCGAACCACCCACCGAGGTCGCCACCCACCAACACACTGGAGCGATCGCCGCCGCCAGCCCGATCGCCCCATAGGTCAACCCATCGTCAAGATCCATCGCGCTTCCCCAGTTCCAAACCGATCGCCACCATCATGGGCGATCGACCCAGGGATTGCCCAGATAAAAACCGCCACCATCATGGGCGATCGCCCGGGAATGGCCCAAACGAAATGTCCAAACAAAAATCGAGACCGTTGCCCAGCGGCTCCGGTCTCGATCAGGCTGGCTTAGCGTTGCCAACCGAGCAATTAGATGCCCAAACGTTGGTAAATTACGTCCAGATTCCGCAAGTGTTGTTGCGGATCGAAGCACTCATCGATTTCCTCCTGCGAGAGCTGCGATTTCACCGTCGCATCCTGGCAAATCAGCTTGTAGAAATCGCCGCTTTCGTTGTTCCACGCTTGGTGGGCGCACCCTTGCACCGCCGAGTAGGCATCCTCGCGGGTCAGGCCCTTCTTCACCAGCGCCAGCAACACCTTTTGGCTGAACACCACGCCGCCGTAGCAGTTCATGTTGCGCTTCATGTTTTCGGGATAGACCAGCAGGTTTTTCACCAGGTTGGTCATTTCCACCACCATGAAGTGCAGCAACACCGAGGAATCCGGCAAAATCGTCCGCTCAACGGAGCTGTGGGAAATGTCACGCTCGTGCCACAGGGCCACGTTTTCCAGGGCGGCGACGGCATTCCCGCGAATAATCCGCGCCATGCCGCTGATCCGCTCCGATCGCACCGGGTTGCGCTTGTGGGGCATCGCCGACGAGCCTTTTTGGCCCTTGGCGAAAAATTCCTCCACTTCCAGCACGTCCGTGCGTTGCAGGTTGCGGATTTCCACGGCGAACCGCTCCAGGGAAGCCGCCACCAGCGCGAAGGTTTGGACGTATTCCGCGTGGCGATCGCGCGAGATTACCTGGGTCGAGGCCGTGTCCGGCTCCAGGTTCAGCAACTGGCAGGCCAGGGCTTCCACGCGCGGGTCGATGTTGGCGTAGGTGCCCACCGCGCCGGAAATTTTGCCCACGGCCACCCGATCGCGCAGTTGCACCAGCCGATCGCGGTTCCGCAGCATTTCCGCCAGCCAGCCCGCCAGCTTAAAGCCAAAGGTCATCGGCTCCGCATGGATCCCGTGGCTGCGGCCGATGCAAATCGTGTTGCGGTGTTCCTGGGCTTGGTAGCGCAGGGCTTGAATCAGCGATTCCACCCGCTTCAGCAGCGCATCAATGCTAGCGACCAATTGCAGGGCCAGCGCCGTATCCAGCACATCCGAGCTGGTCAGTCCCAAGTGAATGTAGCGACCCGCGTCACCCACGTATTCATTCACATTGGTCAGGAAGGCAATCATGTCATGATGCACTTCCGCTTCAATTTCCAGCACCCGTTGAGGGTCAAAGTTCGCTTTTGCTTTGATCTCTTCGACGGCCTCCCGGGGAATGTAACCCAGTTCCGCTTGGGCTTCGCAGACCGCAATTTCCACTTGCAGCCAGGTCTGTAGCTTGTATGCATCCGTCCAGAGATTGCCCATCTCAGGCAGCGTGTAGCGCTCGATCATGCCCGTTGCGTCCCGTTATTGCGATGTCCCAAGACACCGTGAAGAGATTAACCGAGTTATTGTACCGGGTTTTGACGATCGCGCCCGAATGGGATTCCTGGGGCGATCGACCCGTTTAACGAATGGTCTACTAATGGTCTAACGAATGCTGGCAATACTCGGAACCAACAGCAGGGAGCAAACAATCCCCAGCGCACAGCCCACAATCACCTGAAACGGCGTGTGCCCGAGCAATTCCTTCAGGCGCTTTTCGCTCAGTTGGTGGTCGCCTTCAAAGAACTCGTCGATGATTTGGTTCAACACCGCCGCCTGTTTGCCCGCCGCGCGACGCACCCCGGCGGCATCGTACATGACGATGATCGCGAAGATCGTGGCCATGGCGAACTCGATGCTGCTCCAGCCGACGGTTTGGCCGATGCCCGTGGCCAGGGCCGACACCAGGGCCGAGTGAGCGCTGGGCATCCCGCCGGTGGTCACGAGGGTGCGCACGTCAAACTTGCGCTGGCGGGCCAGTTCGACCACGAGCTTAATCGCCTGGGCTAGGATGCAAGACCCCAAGGAGACCAGGAGAATCCGGTTATCGAGAATGTGGCTAAAGTCGTCCATGGGTCGAACGGGGGGCGATCGAGGTGGGGACGGCGGCAGTGGCGGATCGGTCGAACGGGGTCATAGGTTAGCGGTTAGTTTTTGCGACTCACGATGTAGTCCGCGAGGGCCTGGAGGGGCGCGGCGGCGGGGCCAAATTCCGCGAGGCTGGCCTTGGCCCGATCGATCAATTCCGTGGCCATTTCGCGCGATCGCTCCAACCCGTAGAGTTTCGGGAAGGTGGCTTTTTCCACGGCGGAATCCTTACCGGCGGTTTTGCCCAGCTCCTCCGTCGTCGCCGTCACATCCAGGATGTCATCGACGATTTGGAAAGCTAACCCAATGTCCTGGGCATATTGCGCCAGTTTGCCCACGGTGGACTCGTCGGCTCCGGCGATCGTCGCGCCCGTGGTGACGCAGGCTTCGAGCAGGGCCGCCGTTTTGTGGCGGTGAATAAAATGCAGCGTGTCGAGGGCAATGTTCGGGTTGCCTTCGCTGGCCAAATCCACCACTTGGCCGCCCACCAAGCCCGCCGCGCCGACGGCCTTGCCCAGCAGGGCGATCGCCCGCACGATTCGATCGGCCGGCACTTGTTGGGTTTGGGTTGCCACAAACTCAAAGGCATAGGCCAACAGCCCATCGCCCGCCAAAATCGCCACCGGTTCGCCATACACCTTGTGGTTGGTGGGCTTGCCGCGCCGAAAGTCGTCGTTGTCCATCGAGGGCAGGTCGTCGTGGATCAGCGACATGGTGTGGATCATTTCCAGGGCGCAGGCCGTGGGCATGGCCGCCTCGATCGCCCCGCCCGCCAGTTCACAAGCCGCTAAACACAGAATCGGTCGCAATCGCTTGCCCCCCGCCATCAGGGAATAGCGCATCGACTCGTAAATGGTTTCGGGATAGACCACGGCGATCGAGCGATCGAGCGCCGCTTCCACCAAAACCTGGCGTTCGCGAAGATAGCTTTTGAGATCGAAACCCGGATGGGGAGCAATAGACGCGCTAGCGGTCATGGGACGAGCAACAGAACAGCAAGAAGATCTTCCTTACCTAACCCAGAAGCCACAAACGGCTCCCAGACTGGTTACGGCGCGCTTTTGGCCCAGCACAACAGCCGCTCAACCACAACCATCACCGTCAGAAGTTGGTTTGAGGGGCATTGTACCGCCTGAGGGGATCGCCCCGAGATCGCAACGGCGATTCTGGCGCGATTTGCCGCAAATCTCTGCCAAATTCCTATAGTTTTGTGAACCTTTGCAAACTCGATCACCCGGCTCCACCACTGCCGGGGTGCGGGAGAGCGATCGCCCCGAACGCAAAATCACGACAGACAAGGGGTTTAAACCCCTTGCCCCGCAACCCGATCGTGCGGTTTTCGGAAGCCGGAAGCGATTGAGCCGCACCTTCAGACCCTAGGGAGCCGTGCGGCGGCGGTAGCTTTCAAACGTGTTCGCCAACAGCATCGCCACCGTCATCGGCCCCACACCACCGGGCACGGGCGTGATTGCGCCGGCCAGATCCAGCACCCGATCGAAATCCACATCGCCCACGAGCTTGCTTTTGCCCGCCTCATCCGTCACGCGATTGATCCCCACATCGATCACCGTTGCGCCGGGTTTGATGTGATCCGGCCCCAGCATCAGTGGCCGACCGACGGCGGCAACGAGGATATCGGCTTCGCGGCAAACGGCGGCCAAATCGGGCGTGCGGGAGTGGGCGATCGTCACGGTGGCGTTGGCTTCTAGCAACATCAGGGCGATCGGCTTGCCCACCAAAATGCTGCGCCCGACCACGACGGCTTTTTTGCCCGCCGGATCAATGCCGCCCTCGCGCAAAATTTCCATCACGCCCGCCGGGGTGCAGCTTCGCAAACACGGCTCGCCCCGCACCAGCCGGCCGAGGTTCGCCGGGTGCAGACCGTCCGCGTCCTTGGCGGGGTCGATTTCCAGCAGCAGGCCATTGCCATCCAAGCCATCGGGCAGGGGCAACTGCACCAAAATGCCGTCCACGCGCGGGTCAGCGTTCAGTTGATGAATGATCGCGGTGAGTTCGTCCTGGCTGGCGGTGGCGGGCAAGTGCTGCCCAAAGGAGACAATGCCCGATCGCTCGCAGGCCCGTTCCTTGTTGCGGACGTAGGCGGCGCTGGCGGGATTGTCACCCACCATCAGCACCGCCAGGCCGGGGGCGCGGCCCCGATCGGCTTGCAGCGTTGCGATCTCCGCCTTCAGTTGGTCTTGAATTTTTTCAGCGAGGGCTTTTCCGTCAAGCAGGCGCGCAGTCATGGGTCAGCGGAAAGGGTTGAGGGGTAACGCTTCAAACTGTAGAGAGGCGATCGCCCGGTTGGGAGATTTGAGCTGTAAACCTTAAGATGCGAACAGCAAGATACGAGCAAAGGCGAACCGCGACACAACTCTCAGCCCTGCGATCGGGATGTGAAACTTAAGATTAAGAATCACGGCTGACCACGGGGCGATCGCGCCACGATAGCGAGTAAAGGGTCAATCAACGGTCAATCAAAAACCGTAACAGCAATGTCTCAGCAGTTAGTGTCTCAGATGTTGCGGCGTTTAGCCCACAAAATCCTAGGCCCTAGGGCTGGCGCTGGGTATAGGTTCATGGGATTGGGCTTGGTGCTGCTGATGGGGGGGTGTACGCAAACCGTGACGATCGGCTCCCTAAAGCAGCAACCGGGGCAGGATTTGAACGGGCGATCGGTTTATATCGAAGGCAAGGCGGTCGATCGCGTACCCTTGCTGGATGGTCGGGTCTATCGGATTGAGGATAAAACCGGCTGGATTTGGGTGCTGTCCCAGGGCAATGCGGACGACATCACCTTGGGCAAAACCGTCAAACTCAAGGCTTCCCTGCGCTATCAACCGATCCAACTGGGTCCACAGGAAACTAACGAAATCTACGCGATCGAGGAGCAGCGCCTGTAGTGATTTCCCAAACAACCGACACCGTGGCTCTCGCACTGCTCTACCCCCCATCGCGCGATCGATTCCTGCTGCAACTGCGCGATGATTTCTCCCACATTCTCTACCCGGGCCACTGGGCGCTGTTTGGCGGCCATTTGGAAGCGGGCGAGGAGCCAGAAGCGGGCTTGCGGCGGGAATTGCAGGAAGAAATCGGCTTTGTGCCGCCCCGGTTGCGCCTGTTTCGATCGAACGTCCATGACAGCGGTCGCCAGCACTTTTTCTTCCACGGGCTGCTGACGGTGGAGCTGGCGGACTTGGAACTCAACGAAGGCCAGGACATGGCTTGGGGATCGATCGCGGACTTGGAAGCCGGGGAATGTTGGTCGTCGCGGTTGCAGGAAATGCGGCCCCTGGGTGCGCCCCACCGATCGATCCTGCTGGCCCTAGCGAGCGATGCGGCACTTTGGCTAGACGATCCCTAAAGCGGTTTGGCATGGTTGGGGAAGGCAATTTCCCTCACAATTCCCAACACCGATCTTCTCCCAACACCGATCTTCATGATGATGACCTCTTCAACGGCGGATCTCTCGTTAGCAGCGGACGATCGGTTGATGGCCGATTTGCGGGCAGCGGTGCAGGGCTGCGATCAGGTGTCGATCTGGAAGGGGTTGGGGCGGTTTCTGGGCCTCGGGATGGTGTGCTTGGGATCGGTGGCGATCGCCTGGCACTGCACCGACTGGCTGCCCTTTGTGGGCTGGAGTGCGATCGCCGGGATCACCTACGCCTTTTGGATTATTTGCAGCCACGATGCGGTTCACCACACACTAACGGGGGTCGGCTGGCTGGATGAAGCGCTTGGACGGCTGGTGTCCTGGCCCATTTGGTCGGTGATTGGGGTCTACGGCGAGCTGCACAAGCTGCACCACGGCTGGAATGGCTCGAATTTAGACGATCCCGAGCGAATCCAACGCACCCAGGCGGAGTACGATCGCGCCGGGCCCCTGCGCCGCTGGTATTTTCGCCACCAATGGGCGGTGGATCTGTTTGGGTGCGGGGCGATCGGGATCGTGGCGCGCAATATTCGTGAGGGCCTGCGATACCAAGCAAAAAATCCTCGGATCCGCCGCCAACTGGGGTGCGACTTGGCCGGGATCATTGTGCTGCATAGCCTGTTGCTGGCCTGGGTGCTGAGCGCGGAGGCGATCGGGCGCTATCTGCTGTTCTGGCTGGTGGTGGAGCGGCTGGTGGGGATCATCATCCAAGCGCGCGAACACCTGGAACACTACGGCCTGTGGCGATCGGATCGGTTGCACCTGTTGACCCAACTGTATGCCACCCGGAATGTGCGCGCCTCGGGTCTAGTGAATTGGCTGATGGGGGGCTTGCCCTACCATTCGGTGCACCACGCCTTTCCGGGGATCCCGATCGATCAGCTTCCGGCCGCCTTCGATCGGATCCAAGCCGTGTTGCAGGCGCACGATCGCCCACCCCTGACCGTTGTGCCCGGCTATTGGCGCGGCTCGGCCGAGATTGCCCGCACCCGCCACCTGATCCCCGATCCCTCCAACGCGACGAAGGGCGCAAGTGTTGCGCCCCTCACCGATCGCGAACTATCGCTAGATGCTCGCTAACTATCGCTAAATATTGAAATGCTGGAATGGGAATGCTGGAGTCGTGACATCGCTGATAGGTCGTGAACAGCGGCGAGCCGAGCGTATGTCGCCGAATCTGGCTCGATCGCCTCACCGATGATTGCTAGATTAGCTGTCCAGGTTGACCGAGTTCACGTCCACAGCGGCATCGGGCACGGCGGCCGATCGCGCAGACTTGACCGTGGGGCGATCCTTGAACCAATCGATCGTGATTTGCGACAACTCGGCTACGAGCAGGGCAACGATCGCCAAATCATCCAACTGGCCCACAATCGGCAAAAAGTCCGGTGCAATATCAATCGGACTCAGCAGATAGACCAGCGTGCCCGCCACGATCCACAGCCGATATTTCGGGTTGCGAAGGGTGTCGCGATACCAACCGTAAAGGGCGCTGGGGGAGATATTCATGGGGCTTTCCTGCTGCGTGATTGCTTCTCATCTTGGCAGGGGCGATCGGGCAGCGTCGAGGGTGACGACCCCACCGGACGATCGCGAAACCCGCACCCCCAGCCAATTGGCCAACCGGATCCCGATCGCCCCCTAAACCGCGTGGGCGCGATACCAGGCGATCGTTTGCCGCAGCCCCTCTTCAAAACTCGTTTGCGCCTCAAACCCAAACAGTTCCTTGGCGCGGGTCGTGTCCAAGCAGCGGCGCGGCTGGCCATTGGGCTTGTCCGTTTCCCACACCAACTCGCCCTGATAGTCCATCAGCTTGCAAATCAGCTCGATCAAGTCGCGGATCGAAATTTCGCGGCCCGTGCCCAAGTTCACCGGCTCCGAGGTGTTCAACAACTGCGTGCCCAACACGATCCCCTTGGCCGCGTCGGTGGAATACAAAAATTCGCGGGTCGGGCTGCCGTCGCCCCACACGGGAATTTGCCGATCGCCCCGTTGTTGCGCCTCATGCACCTTCCGAATCAGGGCCGGGATCACGTGGGAACTGCCGGGATCAAAGTTATCCTCCGGCCCGTACAGGTTCACCGGCAGCAGGTAAATGCCATTGAAGCCATACTGATCCCGGTAGGCCTGGAGCTGGACGAGCAGCGCCTTTTTGGCCACACCGTAGGGCGCGTTCGTCTCTTCGGGGTAGCCTTCCCACAAATCCGCTTCCTTGAAGGGCACGGGCGTGAACTTGGGATAGGCGCAAATCGTGCCCACGCAGACGAATTTCTCAACGTTGGCGTGGTGGGCCGCATGGATCAGTTGCGTGCCCATCATCAGGTTGTCGTAGAACAATTCGGCGGGTTTTTCGCGGTTTAGGCCAATGCCGCCCACGTGGGCCGCCAAGTGAATCACGATTTGCTGGCCAGCGACGACGGTTTCGCAGGCTTCGAGGTCGCGCAGGTCGCAGGTGCGCGATCGGGGCACGGTGATTTTGGCGGGGTCAGCTCCGGCGGCAATCAGTTGTTGCACCACTTGCTTGCCCAGGAAGCCCGCGCCGCCTGTGACGAGAATGGTTTTGTGGCTGAGGTCGATCGGGGTGTGGCTCATCGGTGAAACGGTCGCGGAGGCGATCGCAATAGGTTTCTCGTTCATCATGCCCAGCGGCAGCAGTCTTCGGGTGCTTTAACGGCGGTTTTTCGGTCGATCGGCCCGATCGGCCCGATCGGGACGATGGGCGGCTGCCTCGGTGGGGCGGCGAATGTAGCCCAGGAGGGATTGGGGATCGAGCCAGCGGGCGCGGCGACCCAACCGATCGAGCAGCGATCGCCGCGCCCTCGGGGACAACAGGCCGATCGCCGCCAACCCGAGCAGAATTTTGAGGTGGACGGGCGATCGGGCGATCGCGGGATCGTAGCGCAGCAGTTGGCTCCACAGGTGCCAGCCCAGGGCCCATTGGCGGGGCGAGGGGCAGGCCGCAGCCAGAGCCAGGCGATCGAGCCGGGGCGCGAGGTATTTGTACAGCAAGTATTTATAAAAATTGCCAAAGGCGATCGCCCGGCGTGCTTCCAGGGCCGGGACGAGTGCGATCGCCCGGCGCAAACAGGCCGTGCCCGATCGCTCCAGACGCGCCACATTCGTCGATTGCGATCCCGCCGCCACCCGGTAGAGCACCTGCACCCGAGGCACACAGACAAACTCAAACCGCGCCGCCAACCGCAACCACAAATCCCAATCCTCCGAGGGCACAAGGGCGGGATCAAAGGGGCCGATCGGGGCGGGATCGGCCACCGCCGGCCAGCCCAACGCCTCCAGAGCTGACCGCCGCACCAGCGGATTGGAGCCATTTTCCAAAAAATTTAGTTGCAGCAACGGCCCCAACACCGGGCCGCTGAGGCTGACGTAGCTGCCCCGATGGGAAAAGCCCGCCCGATCGTCCACATAATCCGTCCAACTGTAGGCTAGGGCGGCTGTGGGGTGCGCCTCCAGGGCCGCCAGTTGAACCGCGAGCTTGTCCGCCGTCCACCAGTCGTCCGCATCCAAAAAGGCGACGAACTCACCCCGCGCCCGGGCCAGGCCCCGATTGCGAGCGATCGCCTGGCCCGCGTTGGCAAACCGCCACACCCGCAGCCGCCGATCGCGCTGCGCCAGGGTTTGCAAAATCGCCCCGGTGTCGTCGATCGAGCCATCATCGATCGCCACAATCTCAAAATCCCGCCGGCTCTGGGCCAGGACGGAGGCGATCGTTTGGGCGATCGTCCCCGCCGCGTTATAGATCGGCATGATCACCGATATCCGTGGATCCGCCATTCGCCTCCCCGCCCGATCGCCGCCTACAATTCTGGCAATCTGCCCTGGCAATCGTTGCCGCTGCCCCATGACCCGCCGATCGCCCAGCCCCAGCAACCTGCCCGCCCCCATGGGCTTGGCTCCCCAACTGTCTGCCCAGGAATGGCGACGGTTTCAGCGCGTCCGCCGGGTGGCGACCCTGCTGGACAACGCGATCGAAATCCCGATCATCCGCTATCGCGTTGGCCTCGATCCGCTGATTGGGCTGCTGCCGATCGGCGGCGACTTGGTGAGTTTTCTGATGTCGATTTATCTGGTGCTGGAAGCCGCGCGCCTGGGCACTCCCAACAGCGTGCTGACGCGCATGACCCTGAATATTGCCCTGGAAACCCTGGCCGGTTCTGTGCCGGCCCTGGGGGATTTGGTCGATGTGGCCTGGAAGGCCAACGCCCAAAACCTGCAACTGCTGGAGTCCCACTTAAACGCGCCCGATCGCGGGCCGATTCGGGTGTCCAAACGGTTTGTGCTGCTGTTGATCGGTGGGTTATCCATCCTGGCGATCGGGGCGGCCAGCCTCAGTTGGTGGTTGCTGCAACTGGCTTTACAGGCGATCGGCCGTTAGGATTGCGCCCAACTGCCCCGCCCTACTGCAACGACGCAACGAACTTATCGAGGCGATCCATGCCGCGCAAAATCGTGTCCATATCGGTGGCGTAGGACAGGCGGAAATTGGCATCGGAACCGAAGGGCAGCCCCGGAATCGTCGCCACTTGGAAGTCTTCGAGCAAGCGTTCGCAAAACTCGATCGACGATAGCCCCAGTTGGGAAATGTTGGGGAACAGATAAAACGCCCCTTCCGGTTCCGCACAGGTGAGTCCGGGCATCGATCGAATCCGCTCCAACATGACTGATCGCCGCTGCGTAAAGGCCGCCAGCATTTCCGCCACGCAGTCCTGCGACGATTCCAACGCCGCGATCGCCCCAAACTGGGCAAAGGTGCAAACATTCGAGGTGGCATGGCCCTGAATCGTCGCCACCGCGTTGATGATCTCCAGGGGCCCCGCCAAATAGCCCACGCGCCAGCCGGTCATCGAGTAGGCCTTGGCAAACCCGTTGCACACCAGCGAGCGATCGAACATCCCCTCCACCGCCGCAATGCTCAGGTGCTCGGCCCCGTCGTAGAGGATTTTTTCGTAAATTTCATCGGAGACCACCGTGATGTCCGCGTCGATCACCACCTGGGCGATCGCCCGGATCTCATCCGGCGTGTAGACCTTGCCCGTGGGGTTCGAGGGCGAATTCATCACCAACAGCTTCGTGCGCGGCGTAATCACCGATCGCAACTGCTCCGGCGTAATTTTGTAGCCCGTGGCCTCCGTCGTCGGCACAATCACCGGCTTGCCCCCCGCCAGCACCACCATTTCCGGGTAGCTGAGCCAGTAGGGTGCGGGAATAATCACCTCGTCGCCCGCTTCGATCGTCGCCATCATCAACCCATACAGCGCGTGTTTGCCGCCATTGGTGACAATCACGTTTTGGGGATCGTAGGGCAATTGATTATCCCGCTGCAGCTTCCGGGCGATCGCACTGCGCAAAGCCGGTTCCCCCGCCGCCGGGCCGTAGCGCGTTTTGCCGTCATCCAACGCCTTTTGAGCCGCCGCTACCACATGGGGCGGAGTCGGAAAATCCGGCTCCCCAGCGCTGAAGCTACAGACATCCATGCCACTCGCTTGCATGGCTTTCGCCTTGGCAGTGATGGCGAGCGTGATGGATGGGGTGACTTGTCCGACCCGCGCCGCTAGTTTCATGGTGTTCGAGAAGTTCACATTTAGGGATGACGGCCAGGTCAGGCGTTGCCAAGGTTGCCGGTCGGCAGCGCTACAAGCTGGTGGCTGGCGTTAATGGTCTAGTCTCTCAGGGAACTGTAGTTCCCGTCAAAATCAATTGTTACCGTTTGAGGGGAGTCGAACGTGCTGTAGGTCTCAAGTGGAGTCCCGAATTGAGTCCCCAGATGAGTTCCGAATTGAGTCTCAAGTGGACTCCCCAGGGGACTGCCGAATTGGCTCTCGAATTGACTCTCGAATTGAGGCTCAAGATGACTCCCAACCGTGGGGTTGGCATGGCCCCGTCGGAAACAGCGATTAGACTGCTTGGACAGTGGATGCCAATTGATCGGTTGAGCGTGCATTCTGGGTTGTTGGGCGCGAGGAGTTGGGTGATGAGTTTGTCTTCCGAGAAGGTGGATGGGGTGATGATTCCGGGCAGTGGGGGGATTCGATCGAGCGTGGGCCCCGATCGGATTGCTTCGCCCCTGTCGCGCACACTGACCACGGTGGTGGTGCCGGGGGCCGTTTCGCTCCTGGCCATTGGGCTGGTCTCGGGCAATCTGTTGCTCGGTCTGATTGGCGGCTTGGGATCCGTGGGCACGGGCCTGTGGCTGCTGACTCCCTTTCGCAGCCAACTGTGGACGCAGTTGATCCCGGTGTCCTGGCGAGTGCCGCTGGCGGGGGGCTTGGGGTCGATTATTGGTGTGTTTGGCCTGTTGTTGCTGTGGGGTACGGAGCGATCGCAGGATGCCCAGGGAACCCGCCTGAGCATCAACTGGGACGCGGTGGGGGCGATTAGCGAGGCCCTGGGGGCGTTGGGACAAATTGCGATCGCGGTGCTGGCGGTCTACGTGGCGTGGCAACAATACGTGCTGTCGCGGGATCTGACGATTCAGCAAAACCGGATTACGCAACAGCAAACGATCGATGCCTATTTCCAAGGCGTGTCGGATTTGGCCCTCGATGAGCAGGGCTTTTTGGAAGATTGGCCCCAGGAACGGGCGATCGCCGAAGGGCGCACGGCGGCGATTTTGGGCAGCGTCGATGCGGAAGGCAAGGCAAAAATTGTCCGATTTTTGTCCCAGGCCAAATTGGTCACGCCCCTGAAGCGCGATCGGCTGTTGGGTCGGCCGATTTTGAACGGCGAGGGCGGTTACGAGGAAGACCGGGCGCGCGGCGTGCGGGTGATTGACCTGGGCGTGATGTTGGCGGGGGCGGACTTGCAGGGCACGGATCTGCGCTGGGTGGATTTGGGCAACACGAATCTGGTGCGGGCCAACCTCAGCGGCTGCAATTTGACACGGGCCAACCTGAGCCGGGTGATTCTGTTTGAGGCGGATTTGCGGGGGGCAGACCTCAAGGGGATTCGCCTGTTTTATGGGGATTTGGCGACGGCGACTCCCCGATCGCGCGAAACCGATGATGCGAACTACCAAACGGGCGAGGGCACGGGCGCGGTGGTCGAAAATGCCGATTTCACCGGTGTGGTGGACTTATCCGAGACCGATCGCGCCTATTGCTGCATGTGGGGCGGTGAGCAGACGCGGGGCACGGTTCCCGGCGGCTGTGAGGGGATCGAAAACAAGCTAGGTCGCTAGAACAACGCCCTAAAATGAGACTTTAGGATCAGGGATAGAACGGGATCGCCCTGGGCTGTGCTGATGGCGATCGCGCCTGTGCCCAACGGATCCGGCTCATTGCGTCTGAATTCATGGATGCTTAATCCATTTGTCGTTACTCGTTGGGGTGTACCGAGCTTTGCAATCGCCGTTTGAACTACCACCGCCGCCTGAGTCCGCTCCGGGGCCCAACCGGGGTCGATCGCGCCGGCCCCGACCGGCCCGCCGCGGCCCCTGGGGGGCGATCGCCAATCTGCTGCGGTTGGCCCTGCTGTTGGGCATGGGTGGGGCTGGGGTGCTGGGCGGTGTGGCGGCCGCTCGGTTGTTTCCGGGCACGGTCACGAGTCAGCCACCCCTCGAAACGGGCCTGCGGACGATCGATCAGTGGGTGGCCCGGCTCACCCGATCGGCTCCGGCCGCGGCCCCGATCGCACCGACCCCGCGCCCGTTGACTCCGCCCAGTCCCCGCACCACGGCCGCGGCCACCCTCAGCCCGGCCCGGCGCAAGGCCCTGCAAACCCAATTACAAGCCCTGGAGTCGGATCTCAACGCCTTGATTGGGGAAGCGACGGCGATCGAGAGCGAACTGGGGCAACGGAATGCGGCCGAGCCGATCGAACGGCGGGTGCAGGCGATCGCCCAGGCCCTCAGCAGCAGCCCCACCACTGCGCCCAGCCCGATCACCCCCACCGTCAGCTCGGGCCGACTGGCGATCGCCCTGCCCGCCGACCTGTTGTTTCAGGACAATCACAGCAACCTGCGCCCGGAAACCAGCGACATTCTGGACAGCATTGCCGCCGACCTCAAGGCCTACCCCGGCGCGACGGTGCGGATTGCCGGCCACAGCGACGAGATCGGCGATCCCGCCGCCAACCGAGAGCTATCCCTGCGGCGGGCGCGGGCCGTGGGTCAAGCCCTGGCCGATCGACTCACCGGGCCCTATCGCTGGGTGGCCGCCGGCTTTGGGGCCAGCCGCCCGATCGCCCCCGGCAGCGATCCCGCCAGCCACCAGCGCAACCGCCGCCTTGAAATCACGATCGATCCCCTCAACAGCCCCGCCCCGTCTGCCTCTCAACCCTAACCTTGCGCGTCCCTTTACCCATGCGGCTTGTTTTTTTTGGTACTCCGGCCTTCGCCGTCCCCAGCCTGCAATGCTTGATTGACCATCCGGATTTCGACGTGGTGGCCGTTGTCACCCAGCCCGATCGGCGACGCGGCCGGGGCAGCGAGGTGATCCCCTCGCCCGTGAAGCAGGTGGCCGCGGCGGCGGGGATTCCCGTTTGGCAGCCCGATCGGGTCAAAAAAGACCCCGAAACCCTCGATCGGCTGCGGGCCACCCAAGCCGATGCCTTCGTGGTCGTGGCCTATGGTCAACTGCTGTCGGTGGAAATCTTGGCCATGCCGCGCCTGGGCTGCATCAACGGCCATGGCTCCATTTTGCCCGCCTATCGCGGAGCCGCCCCAATTCAGCGCTGCCTGCAAGCGGGGGACACCCACACGGGAATCGTCACCATGCTGATGGACGAGGGGATGGACACGGGGCCGATGTTGCTGCGGGGCGACACCCCGATCGCCCTGCTCGACAACGCCCACACCCTGGCGGAACGGCTGGCCGCGATCGCCGCCGACCTGTTGCCGCCGACCCTGTTGGGCTTAGCCGACGGGTCGATCGTCCCCCAACCGCAACCCGAGGGCGCAACCCACGCCCCACCGATCAAAAAAACCGAATGGGCGATCGATTGGTCCCGATCGGCGATCGACCTCCACAACCAAATTCGCGGACTAATTCCCAACTGTCACAGCAGCCTGCGGGGCAGCGGCCTAAAACTGCTCGAAACCATGCCCCTGGGGCCAGACTTCTGGCCACACCTGCCGGCCAGCCTCGCCCCGATCGCCCCCCAGTGGCCTGACCTGACCCAGCAGTGGGAGTCGATCGCCGGGCCACCGGGTACGATCGTCGGCATCCTCAAACCCTGGGGCCCCGTGATTCGCACCGGCCACGGCTACCTGCTGTTGCACCAGGTGATTCCCGCCGGCAAGCGCCCCCAATCGGGCTGGGACTTCGCCAATGGAATGCGCCTCCAGCCAGGAGAATCCATGGACAACCCAACCCCCACATGACTCGTGCCGCACGACTCGGATTCGATCGCCGGTTGCCCCCCGCCACTGCCATCAACCCCCTGTCTTGCGGAGGAGGGATGCTTTGAAGTCGTTAGCCCGCACCCTGACTCCCAGTGGTCAGGCCCCCCCAGTTCCCAATCAACCCGATGCGCCCCGAACCTGGCACGTGTCCCTGCGCTGGTTGATGGTGGTTCCCTTTGTGATCCAGTTGGTGCTGGTGGTGGGGGCGATCGGCTACCTCGCCCTCCAAAGCAGTCGATCGGTCGCCACCGACAGCATGAAGCAACTGCTCAAGGAAGTGGGGCAACATATCCACACCAAGCTCTACGGCATTTTTGAAACCTACGCCACCGTTGCCCAAATCCAGGCCAACGACCTGATCTTGGATGAATGGCCCGGCCAAGATTTAGCCCTAGTGGAGCGCCAGCTTTGGCGACGATTGCGGGAGTTTAAACCCGTGGGGCAACTCGTCTTTAGCGATCCCCAGGGCAACTTGCGGGGCGTGTCTCGGCTGGGTGGCTGGAAGCGGCTGGCCAGCATGAGCGATCCCCGGCGCGGCGTGTTGCAGTGGCCCGTGAACGATCGGGGACAGGTGGTGGGGCCCCGACGGTTGTATTTGGCCGGCCCACCCCAGAGACAGTCGTGGTTTAATGCCGCCGTCGGCGTTGGGCAACCCACCTGGAGCAACCTGGACGATCGCCGCCTGGCCGACGGTTGGCAATGGGGCACGAACTGGCTGTTGCACTACACCTGGCCCCTCTATGACCAACGCAACGGTAGCCTCTTGGGCGTGTTGAGCGCTGATCTCAATTTGGCGGATCTCAGCGAGATGCTGCGCACCATCCAGACCCGGCAACAGGGCAGGGCCTTTATCTTTACGGATGAGGGAATGCTGGTGGCGACTTCCAGCCCGTTTCCGGCGTACCGGGTGGAGCAACAGGGAGAACTGAGCAAAATCTATCCCTTGCAGGTGCAGGGGTTTGCCGATCCGGCGATTCGGGGTGCGGGCTACTACTTACTCGATCGGTTCGGGGGCTTTCGCTATTTGCCCACCCAGAGCACCCAACTCTATCGCTTTCAGGGCCAGCGCTATTTGCTGTATCTGGAGCGCTATCAACACCCAAACACGCCGGATTGGTGGATTGCGGTGCTGGTGCCGGAAGCGGAGTTTTTGGGGGCTACGCAGGAAACGGCCAGCACGATGCTGCTGTTGGCGGGGAGTGCGCTGGTGCTGGCGTTGGGCAGTGGCTGGTGGACGGTGCAGCAGGTGTTGCGCCCCCTGGAGCAGCTCAACCAGGCCACGGGGGCGGCGGCGCGGATTCAGTTTCAACCGGTGGACGATCGCAGTGGGGTGCGGGAGTTTGATGCGTTGGCCCAAACCTTTAACGCAATGTCGGCGACCCTGCGCACGTCGTTCGAGGCGCTACACGACAATAAGAGCCATCTCACCCAGGTGCTAGAAAGTTTGCCAATGGGGGTGATGGTGCTCGATCGGGCGGGGTCGATTCAATACATCAACTCCGTGGCGGGCCAGTTGCTGCAATTGCCGACCGGCGTGCAACCGGTGGAGCAGAATCATGACCACCTGCACGATCGGGTGTTTGTGTCGGGCAGCCATCAGCCCTTTCCGGCAGATCAGTTTCCGGGCTACCGCGCGCTGAGCGGCCACAGTGTGGGGGCAGTGTGCATGGATGTGCATCAACCCCAGGGCCGGTGTGTGCCGCTGGAGGCCCGGGCCGTGCCGCTGTTTGACAGTCTGAAGTCGGTGACGGGGGCGATCGTCGTGTTGCAGGACATTACCGATCGCAAGATGGCCGAAGACTTGTTGGTGAGCTACAACCAAAATCTGGAACGGCAGGTGTCGGAACGCACGGCGGCCCTGGCCGTGGCGAATCACAATTTGTCAGCGGCGCGGGATGCGGCGGAGCAGGCCAATCGCTCCAAGTCGGTCTTTTTGGCAAATGTCACCCATGAGCTGCGCACGCCGTTGCACGCGATTTTGGGCTTTGGGCAGGTGTTGCGATCGCTGTTGCAGGGGCCGGAACCGATCAAGCAACCCCAGGCGATCGACCATTTGGATGCGATCGCCCGTAATGGGGCGTACCTGATGCAACTGATTGACGATTTGCTGTCGATCTCGCGGGTCGAAACGGATCACCTGGCCCTGGAGCCGATCGAATTTGATCTGTTGGCCCTGCTGAGCGATTTGCGCGCCATTTTTGAGATGCGATCGCGCAGCACCGGCATCCAGTTTCAGCTTGCCATTGCGATCGCCGTGCCCTACTGGGTCAAAGGCGACGGCCGACGGTTGCGCCAAATTTTGACCAACTTGCTCGATAACGCCTTCAAATTTGCCGGGCCGCGCGGCCAGGTGCAGTTATCCGTCAGCGCCAGCCGGGGCGATCGCCTAATCTTTGAGGTGAGCAACACCGGCGAAGGCATCCTCCCCCCGGAAATGCAGGATATTTTTGAACCCTTTGTCCAGGCCCATGCCGGTCGGCGCTTGGGCCAAGGCACAGGGCTGGGCCTGGCGATCAGTCAGCGGCTGGCCGTGTTGATGGGCGGCTCCTTGCAGGTCGAAAGCCACCCCGGACAACTCACCACCTTTCGGCTCAAAGTGCCCCTGCCCCGGTTAGATGGGTTGGTGATGCATGGGCTAGGAGAGCTGCGGCCCCAACCCCCGTCATCTCCTGCGTCCGAATCCTCCCCGTCATCCGAATTAGCCCGATCGGCCAAATCGTCCTTGTCATCCGAATCGGCCGAACCGGCCGCGCGATCGCCCCAGAATCAACTCGGGCGCATCTTAGTCGTGGATCCCCTGCCCGATCGGGGCCAAACCTACAGCGACTATCTGAGCCAAGCGGGGTTTGCCGTTCACGGAACCACCAACAGTTGGGACACCCTGCGCCAATGGACCGCTTGGCAGCCCCAGTTGGTCTGGTTCAATGGGCGGCTGTCCGGCGGTGAAGCCCTGGCCACCATTCGCCGCATCCGGACGATCGAACGCAAGAACCCCACGCAACACCCCTGTGAAATTGTCGTCGTCGCCGCTAGTCTTGACGAACAGGCTTGCTTACAGGATCTCAATTGCACCTTACTCCCCGCCCTGCCGCCCACCACCGCCAGCCTGGTGGACATGATTCAACATTTGGTCCAGCCCTGGGGGTGCTGCCTCTTGCCGTTGACGAGCCAAGACTCAGACTCTTCCTACCCCAACGAGCTTCTGACCGCCCATAGCCAGAGCCTGCGCGATCGCCTGGCCCAGCAGCCGATCGAATGGCGCTTGGCCCTGGAGCTAGCCGCCCGCAGCGCCGACGAAGAGCAAGTGCGCGTCCTGCTTGCCGAACTGCCCGCCGAGTGGCAAACCCTCTGCGACGACATCGAATATTTGCTCGAAAACTTTCAGCTAGAACAAATCGCCGACCTGGCGCAGCCCTAGCCCTAGCCGATGAATTAGCCCAACTGCGCCGCGCAGACCGCCGACCCCAGCAAGCCCACCTGCGGATTCAGCACCACCGACACGGGCACACTTTCGAGCAATCCGCTAACCCGGCCCTTATTGCCAAAGTGGTAGAGGAATTGTCCCCGATCGAGCAGGGGCAAAATCTTCGCCGCAATTCCCCCCGCCACATACAGCCCCCCGTAGGGCAGCAGCTTCAGGGCCAAGTTGCCCGCCTCCGCTCCGTAGGCCGCTACAAACAAATTCATCGCCTGCTCGCAGAGGGCATCGGACTCATCCAGGGCCGCGCGGGCAATGATTGCGCCGGGATCGAGGCTCTTTTCGCTGCGGCCCATTTCCTGTTCCCAGGTGCGAATCGCTTGGGCGACGGTGCTGTTGTCGTGGCCGGGCTGGCGATCGCGCAGAAATTGATAGATCCCCACGATCCCCTGACCGGACACGATCCGCTCCACCGAGACGCGATCAATCTGGTATTTCTCCAGCAAATAGTTGTGTAGTTCCCATTCCAGGGTCGATCGGGCCGCGAAATCCGTGTGGCCGCCCTCGGTGCTAAAGGCGCGATAGCGACCCGGCTCGCCCGTCGGAATCAAAAAGCCTTCGCCCAACCCCGTGCCCGCGCCCAAGATGGCGATCGGGGCCGTCGGATCCGCCTGGGCCGGCTGCAACACATGCAAGTCCGCCGCCTGCAGCACCGGAATCCCGTAGCCCACCGCCGCAAAGTCGTTAATCAGCGTCACGTAGGGGATTTTGAGGGCTTGGACGAGTCGATCGACCTCCAGGAACCAGCCCAAATTCGTCAGCCGCGATGTGCCATGGGCCACGGGGCCAGCGATACCAAAGCAAGCCCGATCGGGTTGCCGGTTCAGGCCCGACGTACCCAGAAAGGTTTCCACCATCGGCACCAAATCTGTGAAGTCCCGGCTGGCGTATTGCGCCTCATAGAGGGGCTGCAAATCCACGGCCTTCGGATTGCGGCTGGCAGTTTCCACCAAGCGCAAAATGGTTTTGGTTCCGCCAATATCACCGGCCAACAGCAGCGCCACGAATTCGCCTCCCGATCGAGGATGTTGCAAGAGTTAAACCATTCAAACCCGCACCCCGGTGGGGGCGCAACGCTTGCACCCGTGACTTGTGCCCGTGACTTGCACCCCTAGTCTGTCCCCACCCGCGATCGATGAGCGATGAGCGATCGATGGGGGCTGGGCGGGAAAACCCCGCCCCTACGGGACTGGGATGGACTTAGGGGCTGCCATCAAATCCCCAAAACCCTGATTCCACCGTTGCCGAATCGTGGGGGGCAAGGGGCTTAAGCCCCTTGTCTAGGGCGGTTGAGCTGCGAAAACTAGTCGTTCCAGCTTCCATCCAACTGCCTTTGATGACACGCCTTAGTTTTGCTCGAAGGGCAGGCCAAAGACCGAGCAGAAGGTTTTTTCGACCTTGTAGCCCGAGTCGATCGTTTCCAGCGGATCCTTCCGCAGGCGGTGGCGCAGACAGAGCACGATCACCCGGCGAATGTCGTCTACCGTGACTTGGGTGCGACCTTCGAGGGCCGCGATCGCCTTGGCCGCCCGGTTGGTCACGATGTCGCCGCGCAGGCCGTCCACATCCAACTCGGAGCAGACCTGGGAAATTTGCACCCGCATGTCATAGTCCAGCTCCACGGAGGGCAACAGGTTGCGCGCCGTCACCAGCTTGGCTTGCAGGGCTTGTTGCTCCGTTTGGCACCGATCGAGGTAGGATTTCGGGTCGCTGTCAAAGCCCGATCGCTCCTCGACGATTTGCACCCGCAGGCTCGGCTCCTTCACGGTGCGAATTTCCGCGTGCATCCCAAAGCGATCGAGCAGTTGCGGCCGCAGTTCCCCTTCTTCCGGGTTGCCGGAGCCGACCAACACAAACCGCGCCGGGTGGCGAATCGAGATCCCCTCGCGCTCCACCGTGTTCCAGCCCGAGGCCGCCGAGTCCAGCAGCACATCGACCAAGTGGTCGTCGAGCAGGTTCACCTCGTCCACATACAAAATGCCGCGATTGGCCTTGGCCAGGAGGCCGGGTTCAAAGGCCTTCACCCCTTCGGAGAGGGCTTTTTCAATGTCGATCGTGCCGCACACGCGGTCTTCGGTTGCGCCCAGGGGCAGGTCAACCATTTGCACCTTGCGCTGCACCACGGGGACTGATTGGCCACTGAGGACGCGATCGCGCACCTCGTCGCTCATCAGTTCGGGATCCAGCGGGTCGCTGTTAAACGGATCGCCTTCGACCACATCAATTTCGGGCAGCAGGTCGGCGAGGGCGCGGATCGTGGTGGATTTGCCCGTGCCTCGATCGCCCACGATCAACACGCCACCAATTTTTGGGTCAATGACGTTGAGCATCAACGCCAACTTCATTTCTGCTTGACCGACGATCGCCGTGAAGGGAAACACGGGACGGCGGCGGGTTTCGGAGCTTACAACGGTTGCGGTCACGGGCGTTTCGAGGAAGGTCGATTTTGAAGGGTTGGATCTTATGGACTGGCGGGTTAGGGCCGGCCGTCTTTCATTTTGCCACAGGGCCTGCGATCCCTTTGTGAAGATCGGTTTGGGCAATCATTCGGGCGATCGAGCCGCTAGAGCAGGCTGATACCATAGGTTCAGCGATGAGACTCGGGGTTGTTAACCTTGGGGGGAATCGCACAAGTTTTCAAACGTTTCGGCAAGGGCTGGGCTGTGGCTGCAACTTCGTCGCCTTGGGGTTCGATCGCACGGATGGTGGAAGAGGTGCTGTATTCGACTCGCCACCGATCGGCGCGGGTGGTTGTGCCCGTGCGGGGCCGATCGCGGGGAAGCGCCCTGGAAGCGCCCCGATCGCGCCCGATCGCGGAGCCGGCCCGCCCGTTGCCCGCCCGCCGCGAGCCGCTGGACGATCCCTGGGCCGACGACCCCGATCGCTATGTGGATGATTACAAAAATGACGAATCGGGCCGATCGCCCGGCCGTCAGTCCGCGAGATCGACGGCTTCCCGATCGGCAACGGCACGATCAGCCCAACCCGCCAACCCAGTTCAGCGCCTCGTCAACCCGCGATGGCGCAAGGGGCCGGCCGGCCTCGCAACCCGGCGATGGATTCCCTGGATTGCGGGCGGCAGCCTCTTGCTGCTATCCGATTGGAAACTCGGCTCGGCGGCGGCGGCCGGTGGGGCCGTGGTTTGGCTGGTGTATCGCACGGAGCCGCGCCACTGGCAGGCCCTCGATCGCCAGATCCAAGACTGGCTGCGGGATTTGAACCGGGGCGAAAACGGCAAACTGGCGATCGCGGTGGCCGGCGGCGGCACGGCCATGCTGGCCACCTACGTGGCGGCGGCGGTGCTGGGCGAATCGACCGGCTGGCTGGGCGCGGCAACGGTGCTCCAGGGCCTGGGCACGTTGGGCGCGTTGGCTCTGTTGGTGCGCCATTGGCTGGGGCAACCGACGATCGAGCACGATCGCCTCTTCCACCGGGCGATCGACCGTCTGAGCGATCGCGACCCCCTGGCCCAAGTGGCCGCCACCCGTCAACTGGGGCACCTGGCCGATCGGGGCCACCTCGATCGCCAGCAACAACGCACGGCGGCCGACTGCGTGCGCCTGTTGTTGCAGCAGGGGTGCGATCGCCCCGTGCGCGAGGCCGCCTGGGACACCTTGGCCATGCTGGAACCCGTGGGCGCAGAAGCGGGGCCGAGCCGCGCCACCCAAACCCACCAAGCCAGCCGATCGATTCCCGTGAATCTCCCCCGATCGGCCAGGAGCAATCAAGGTTTTTAGAAACCCGTTCTCCAATTCCCCGCACCCTCATCCTCCCGTCAGCGCATCGTGGGGGCAAGGGGTTTAAACCCCTTGTCTGGGGCGCTTGGGCATCGGATTCGCGATCAAAACTATTGCCGCAATATTGCCGCCCAAAGCGGTCTACCAGAGATCTTTTTTGCCCCGCAGGCGCGAAAACGTCCGCACGGGGTCGTCCGTGTTCATGGCGGCTTGGATGGCGGGCACATCCCAGCGCAGGAAGGGATTCGTTTGCTTTTCTTGGCCCAAGTCCAAGGGCACGGTGGGTTCCTGGCGCGATCGGGCGGCTTGGGTGTCGCTCAGGCGTTGTTTGAGGGCGCGGTTGTGGGGTTCGACGCTGAGGGCAAATTCCAAATTATTGAGGGTGTATTCGTGGGCGCACCACACGCGGGTGCGATCGGGCAGGTGGCGCAATTGCTCGATCGACCGCAACATTTGCTCCGGCGTACCCTCAAACAAGCGGCCGCAACCGGCCCCAAAGATCACATCCCCCGAAAACAGATCGCCCCAGCCATCGCCCTCCGCCACCGGGGGAAAGTAATAGGCAATATGGGCACGGGTGTGGCCAGGGACAAAGTAGACTTGGGCCGTTTGACCGACAACGGAAATTGGCTCGCCGCCGTCCAGAAAGACGCTCTGGCCCGGCAGCCGTCCCCGATCGTGCGCGCCGCCGTAGACCACCACCTCCGGAAACGCCTCCATTAGCTCCAACGTGCCGCCGATGTGGTCGTGGTGGTGGTGCGTGTTCAAAATCGTGGTCAAGCGGCAGTCGAGCGATCGCAAGCGATCGAGCACCGGCGCAGCGACCGCCGCATCGACCACCGCCGCCTCTTGACGAGCGCGATCGACCAGCAAAAAGATATAGTTGTCCAACAGAGCCGGAATGCGTTCGACGTACATTGGGGTGCGAAATAGAATTAACAACAAACCCCCCACCGCGCGAAGAGCGCGCAAGCGGCGAAAATCGCGGCGGTTTGGCCTTGCGACCTCTTCGACATCAGCGTCAATGGCGACGACAGCGACAGAATTCGACCTTCAGCCAATTCTCGATCGCTTAGATGGAGTCGAGGCGATGCCACGGCAAGATTATCTCAGTCTCGCGAATTGTCTTCTCAGCGATTTCAAAATGACCGACGAGCAGCGACGGCAAATTGCGCGGCTCTTTGACCTGGTGCAACTGGGACGGATCCGGGTCGTGCATATTTGAACCCGGAACCCAGCTCAGCAGTCGGAAAATAGGTTCATGGGACGGTCTCGATCGCACAACCGGATCGCACGGTCGGATCACCAGCCCGGATTGCTAACCCAAATTGCCCGGCCGGTGGATTCTATGGCTGGGGCGATCCGGTTGGGCTTGATCCCATTGTGCTCGATCTAATTGTGCTTGATCCCATTGTGCATGATCCGATCGTGCTCGATCCAACAATCGTGCTCGATCCGATCGTGCATCGTCTGTGCCCGTCGTTGCCCTGCCGTTGACTACTGTTGCTATGCCCAATGCCCGATCGCAAAAAGTTTCAATTTTGGTCAGTGACCTGTCCACCAAAGGGGTTGGACGCTGGGGGGGCGGCGTTCGCACCTTTTTGCTGGCCCAGGCCCTAGAACGCTTGGGCTATCGCATCCAACTGGTGGGGTCGGTGTTTGGGGAGTTGGGCGCGCTGCCATCCCAGGCGGATTGGGAGGTGGTGACGGTGCCGGGGCGATCGTATCCGGGGTTTGTGCGATCGATTGCCCAGCTTTGGCCCCAAATTACCGGCGATATTATCTATGCCCAAAAGCTGAAACCCACCAGCTACGGCATTGGGTTGCTGAAGGCGGCGATCGGTCGGCGGCCGCTGGTTCTGGATATTGATGATTGGGAACTGAGCTGGCACGGGGGCGATGCCTATCGCTACCGACCCAAGCCCCGGCAATTGTTGCGGGACTTGTTGGGCCGCCAGGGGGCCCTGCGCCAGCCCGATCACCCGGTGTATTTGCAAGCGATCGAGCGCTGGGTCGATCGGGCCACCGCGATCACCACCAACACCCTCGCCCTCCAAAAACGCTTTGGCGGCCTGTGGATTCCCAGCGGCAAGGATACGGCCCTGTTTGACCCCAATCGGTTTGACCCCGTGGCCGAACGCGATCGCCAAGGCTGGCACGATTACAAAATTCTGATGTTTCCCGGCGCACCTCGGCCCTACAAGGGGGTGGAAGATCTATTGGTGGCCTTGGATTTGCTCGACGATCCACAAATTCGTCTGGCGATTATTGGCGGCAGCCCCTACGATGACTACGATCGGCAACTGCAAGCCCGCTGGGGCCGCTGGCTGATGTATTTGCCCAAACAACTGCCCTCGGAGATGCCGGCGATCGTGGCGGCGGCCCATGCGATCATTGTGCCCCAGCGCGACACCCCCGAAACCCGCGCCCAGTTTCCGCTGAAGCTGACCGATGGGATGGCCATGGCCAAACCGGTGATTGCCACGCGGGTGGGCGACATTCCCCAATTGCTCGATCGGGCTGGTTTCTTGGTGGATTCGAGCCAGCCCCAACAGTTGGCGGCGGCGATTCGTGAGGTGTTGGACAATCCCGATCGAGCCGAGGCGATTGGCCGGTTAGCCCGCCAACGCTGTGTTGAACGCTATAGCCTAGAGGCAATGGCAGCGGGACTCGCCCCCCTGTTCGAGCAGTTCGATCGCACCTAGGTCGCACCGATCGATCCCATCCATCCCGTTAAAATCAATCCCGTTGCCTTCAACGTCCTTCCCTTTGTGATCCAATGGCCCGACGCAAATTCCTGTGGCAACTGATCCGGCGCTATCCCCAACAAGCCCTATGGACAATGGTGATGGGCTTTTCCGGGGCGCTGTTCAACGGGGTCAGCACGGCTCTGATTGTGCCGGTGGTGTTACGGTTTTTGGGCCAAGAGGCGGTGCTGGCCGGTGGCCCGCCGATTTTGCGCCGCTTGTTTGCGCCCTTTGAGAGTTTGCCCGTGGCCTATCAGCCCCTGGCCATGGCGGCGGCGGTGGTGGGGACGATCGCCCTGAAAAACTTGGCCACCTATTTCAGTGCCTTGGCGGTGGGCGTTTTGCAGCGATCGCTGGCGGCCGACCTGCGGATGGATTCGATCCAGATGTTGCTGAACGTCAACCTCAGCTACTTCGCCCGGATGCGCGTGGGCGACATCAACAACCGCCTGGGCAATGAAATCGGGCGGGTGTCCTCGACGGTGGCCAACCTGCTGCAACTGGTGGCGACGATCGTCTCGATCGCGGTGATGGTGGGGCTGTTGGTGTTGCTGTCGTGGCAACTGACCGTGGTGGCAACGGTGCTGTTTGCCGGGGTGGTGTGGATCAATCAGCTCTACGTGAACCAGTCACGCCAGCTCGGCAAGGAGGTGTCCCAAACCTCCAAGGACTACTCGGTGGCGCTGCTGGAAATTTTGGGCGGGATGCGCCTGGTGCGATCGGCCGCCATGGAAACGCGGGAACTCGATCGAATGCTGCGGCTGACCAAGGCACGGGAGGCGGCGGAGTTTAAATCCCAAGCCAATTCGATCGCGATTTCCCCGGTCACGGAGGTGGTGAGCGTGATCATGCTGATGGCGATCGTCGGCATCAGCCGTTGGCTGTTTGTGGATCAACTCAGCGCCCTGTCCACGGTACTGCTGACCTATCTGACCCTGCTGTTTCGGTTGTTGCCCCTGGTGGCCCAGCTCAACCGCCTGCGGGGGCAACTGGCCAACACCGCCGCCAGCGTCGATGTGGTCGAGGACTTTTTGCGATCGACCAACAAAACCTTTCTGGTCAATGGCTCCGAACCCTTCACCGAGCTAAAACAAGAACTCCGATTCGAGCACCTGAGCTTCGCCTATGAAGGCAGCAGTGACCTGACCCTGCAAGACATCACCCTGACCTTGCCCCGGGGCACAACCTTGGCGCTGGTGGGCAGTTCCGGCGCGGGCAAATCCACCCTGGTGGAACTGGTGCCCCGCTTTGCCGATCCCACATCGGGCCGGATTCTGATCGACGGGCGCGACCTGCGGGACTTCGAGGTGCGATCGCTCCGGCGGGCCCTGGGAGTCGTCAGCCAAGAAACCTTTTTGTTTAACGACACGATTCGCAACAACATCGCCTACCCGCTGCCCACCGCCAGCGATGAGGACGTGATCGCCGCCGCCAAAATGGCCAATGCGATGGAATTTATTGAACGAATGCCGCGCGGCCTGGACACAATGATTGGCGATCGCGGCGTGATGCTGTCGGGGGGCCAGCGCCAACGGTTGGCGATCGCCCGCGCCCTGCTGCAAAATCCGCCGATTTTGATTTTGGACGAAGCCACCAGCGCCCTGGATACGGTGTCCGAACGGCTGGTGCAGGAGGCGATCGAAGCCCTCAGCCGCGATCGCACCGTGATTGCGATCGCCCACCGCCTCTCCACCGTCCAGCGCGCCGACCAAATCGCCGTCCTCGACAAAGGGCGCGTCGTCGAAGTAGGCAACCACGCCGAACTCCTGGCCAAAGGCGGAGCCTACGCCAAGCTCTACACCATGCAGTTTGGCAGCACCCAGCCGCAACAGCCCCTGGCCACCGCCAGCGAAACCTTTAACCGCACGTCCTACGAAATTCGCGCCCGCCTCAACATCACCGTTGGCTCCCTGCAACTGTTGGTCGATGACCTCGTGGACAATAACGAAGAGCGCCAAGAACTGCTGCGGGAATCCTATCGATCGGCCATTCGGATGCTCAGCACCATGGAATTGTTTGAAGACGCACTCCAGGTGCAGCGGTCTTTCTATCACGAATCTGGAGTCGTTGCCCTCGCAGAGCGCTACGAAACCTTTGCCAACATTTCCTACCAGGTGCGATCGCGCCTCAACGACATCATCGGCGCATTGCGACTGATCCTCGACGACCTGACCGACGAACCCGACGAAGACGATCGGATCCTCACCGAAACCTACGCCTCCGCCCTCGAAATCCTGAATATCCTGGAGTCCCTCGAAGCCACCGGCAACCAAGCCTAACGCCTCACACCTAACCCATCCGTAGCGCGGCCGTCTTGGCCGGCTGGCTTCATGCCCGGAGTTCATGCCCGGGGTTCATGCGAATGCCTCGCGGGCTGCGAGCCAGCGCTAAACTGGCAATCAACTAGCCATAAAAACCTAAAAACTTAGCCACGAAAACATCCACCCCCCTCATGAGGGATGGCTAAGAGTCAGTGATCGCCCAGAGCACCTAGGACAACCGCTACTCGTTCGTTGGTAACAAGCTGACAATTTTGTCCACAAAGGCTTGGTGATCCACCACCGGCTTGGAGATATAGTCATCCGCGCCGCTTTCGGAGAGGAAGGTTTCTCGATCGCCCTCCATGGCGTGGGCCGTGACCAAAATGATCGGCAACTTCGCCGTGGCGGGGTCGCCTTTCAGCATTTGCGTGATCTTGATCCCATCGACCGATTTGCCCTCATAGGTGCTGTGGGCCAGGGAAACATCCATCAAAATGATGTCCACCGTCCCCGCTTGGGCAATCTTCACGACTTCTTCCACATCTTCCGTATGCTGCACGGCCAGGCCGCCCCGCTTGGTCAAAATTTTGGAGAAGACGCGTGCATTGATGGGGTCGTCTTCAACGATCAAAACCGTTTTCATTGAGCAAGTTGCGCCAAACGCGAGGCTGTCTAGTTGTTATGCTATGCCTCATTGCTCTTTCCACGCAAGCGACATCCTCCCTCCTTGCCGTTTTCTTGTCATTTTTGCCTGGAATTTTTTTCCTGTCGTTTTTAATCCCCCCTATCCCACTGACCGTTTTTGGACTGGACTCGCCTGATGACCGCGCAACTCAACCTTCTTGGCTCCGGGCAAATTATTCCCACGTCGCTGCACAGCGAAATGCAGCGATCGTACTTGGAATATGCCATGAGTACGATCGTCGGCCGGGCGTTGCCGGATGCACGCGATGGACTGAAGCCAGTGCATCGGCGGATTTTGTATGCGATGCATGAGTTGGGGCTGACTCCCGATCGCCCGTTCCGCAAATGCGCCCGTGTGGTGGGGGACGTGCTGGGGAAATATCACCCCCACGGAGACAAGGCGGTCTATGACGCACTGGTGCGGTTGGTGCAGTCCTTTTCGATGCGCTATCCGCTGTTGCAGGGCCATGGGAATTTTGGCTCGATCGACGACGATCCCCCGGCCGCGATGCGCTACACGGAAACGCGGCTATCGGCGATCGCCCAAGCATCGGCCCTGGCGAATTTGAGCGAAGCGACGGTGGACTTTGCGCCCAACTTCGATAGTTCGCAGCAGGAGCCGGTGGTGCTGCCGGTGCAGTTGCCGCTGTTGGTGCTGAATGGCTGCTCGGGCATTGCGGTGGGGATGGCCACGAATATTCCGCCGCACCATCTGGGCGAGCTGGTGGATGGGTTGGTGGCCCTGGTCGATCGCCCGGACATGACCGATGAGCAACTGTGGAAGCTGATTCCGGGGCCGGACTTTCCCACCGGGGGCGAAATCATTGGCACCAAAGGCATTTACGACGCGTACCGCACGGGCAAGGGCAGCATTGTGCTGCGGGGGGTGGCCCATGTGGAGGAAATTCCCGGCAGTCGGGGCCGCCAAAAGCGAACGGCGATCGTGGTGACGGAGCTGCCCTACCAAACCAACAAATCGAGCTGGCTGGAAAAGATGGCCGATTTGGTGAATGCGGGCAAGCTGACGGGGATCAGCGATTTGCGCGATGAGAGCGATCGCGACGGGATCCGGGTGGTGATTGAGCTGAAGCGGGAGGCAAACCCCACGGCGGTGTTGAAGCAGCTTTATCGCCAAACGGATTTGCAATCGACCTTTGGGGTGATTTTGCTGGCGATTGTCGATCGCAAGCCGCGCCAACTGAGCCTGAAGCAAGCGCTGCAAGTCTTTTTGGAGTTTCGCGAAGAAACCCTGACCAAGCAACTGACGGCCGATCGGGCCCAGGTGGCCGATCGGTTGGAGCTGGTGGAAGGGTTGGTGCTGGCGCTGGAAAATTTGAACGAGACGATCGAAATTCTGCGGTTTGCACCCGACGGCAGCACGGCCCAAACCCAATTGGCGGTGCGGCTGGGCATGACCGACAACCAGGCCCATGCGGTGTTGGGAATGCCGATGCGCCGGTTAACGGGGATGGAGCGCCAAAAGCTGATCGAGGAACGGGAGGAGCTGCGATCGCGCCTGGCGGCGTTGTCGAGCCTGTTGGGCGATCGGCAAGAACGGCTGAAATTCCTGAAAAAAGACCTGCGATCGCTCAAGAAACGCTTTGGCGACGAGCGCCGCACCCGGATTCTCAGCGAAGAAGTGCTGAAAACGGAGCAGGAAGCCACGCCCCTGGCCGTGCCGACGGCCGGGCCAGAACCGGCGATCGTGGAACTGACCGATCGGGGCTATGTGCGGCGGGTCACGCCCAAGCGACGACGCGGCGAGGCAACCCTGGGCGAGTTGGTGGAACGGGATGAAACGGCGGTGCAAACCTTCGCGACCCAGACCGATCGCGAGTTGTTGGTGCTGACGCGATCGGGCAAAGCCTACAGCCTGCGGGTGGGCGACATTCCCCCGGTCAGCAAAAAAGCGCCCAAGGGGGTGCCGTTGGTGACGCTACTGCCGGAATCGGTGCGATCGACCGCCCTCCAAAGTGCTGATGACTCGGTGGCGGCCCTGTCGCGGGAAATCGTCACGGTGCTGTCCCTGGACTTTGGCGATCGGCCGAATCCGCCCACGGACTTGATTTTGCTGACCCAACAGGGCCGGATCAAACGCCTGGCCCTCAACGAGTTTGAGCGAATTACCGGCCGTGGCCTCGTGACCCTGAAGCTGAAGGACGGCGACGAAGTGGCGGCGGCCTGCCTGGGCCGCGAGGGCGATCGGCTGGTAATTGCCACCTCTTCGGGTCGCGCCCTGGTCTTCATGCTCAATGACGATCGGCTCCCGATTAGCAACCGCAACAACCAAGGCCTAGCCGCCACCAAGGTCAGCCGATCGGAACGGCTGCTCGGTTGCCATGTGCTGGCTCCGGGCCAACCCCTGGCGGCGATCACCGAACGGGGCTATGGCAAATGTCTATCGGTCGATCGGCTGCGGCTCTGCACGCCGGGTGAGCTGGGCGCAAACCTGGTGACGCTGGCCCGGGGCGATCGGCTGGCGGCCATCTCGCCCGTCGAAGCAACCGGCTGCTGGTGGGTGACAACCAATGCCGGGCGATCGGGCGGCCTCGCCTGGGACAGCCTGCCCCTGCTAGGTCGCGAAGACCAGGGCGATCGGCTGGTGCAACTCGCCAGCACCGAAACCATCACCGGCGCGATCGGCCTGCCCTAGCAATCCTCAACCGCAAGACCCAACTTCATGATTGGTTGACTGAGCAAAAAGACTCAGTTGACCAATCTTTTGCGCTGCAATCAGAGCTTGGGTCGGCGCAATTTTGCAGCGTTGATAGTCCAAAATAGCCCGGGCCACATACTCTGCCAACTTAACGGGCACAGCATTACCAATCATTTGTTCTAGGTCAGACTTTGTGCCCTGAAACTGAAAAGTTTCGGGAAATGTTTGGATATAGCTACGTTCAATGGTGGTTAATGGACGCAACTGTGGATGGGGCGCACAAGCATCACCAGGATGCTGTTGATAGGTTTTAGGAATGGGCCGGTTTACCCCACGAATCGTTGGGCTAGGTTCATAGATGCTAAAAATACCGCGCCGCTGATAACTACGAGGATGTCGGTAGTAATATTCCAAACCGAGGCGATCGCCAAAGTAATCAGAGAGCGTCAACGGACGACTAGCCAGATTTTTATTGAGGAAATAGGTTAACACATCATCTTTTCCGCCTAATTCGCCAATCAAAAAATAACGCTTCCTAGCTTGAGGCGCTCCGCAATAACTAGCGTTTAAAATAATTGATGTTAATCCATAGCCATGCTCTTTAAATTGCAAACAAGTAGCCGATAGAATCTTGCTCCTCTGAATGCGGTCAACATTCTCCATCACAAACCACTGAGGGCAGATCGTCGTTACAATTTCAGCAAACGATCGGGTCAAGTCCCCTCTGCCATAGGTTTCATCCCGCTTCCCTGCACTCGAAAAATCTTGGCACGGCGGCCCACCAATAATCATGGTGGGGCAAAACTCAGCAATCCGACTGATACTGTCTTTGGAAGCCAGATCAAGGTCAAAAATGGGGTGACTAAAATTGGCTTGATACACCCGTTGTGCGGGCAGCCAATGATCAAATGCGGCTACCAACTCAAAGCCAGCATTCTGGAACCCCAGTGACAGTCCCCCACATCCAGCGAATAGATCGACAGTTTTCATACATCAGTCAATTTACAAGGATTGCAAGCGTCAAACTAGTGAAACAAATTGGGCGAGTTATAGATAATTGCATCGAATCTACGTTCAGGACTCAAGAGATTTTGACCACCCCCTAAAATAATATTTTTGATCTCTGCCTGATGAATTCGGGGTCTGGTTAAGATGTCAGATTTTAAATAGCGGTGCGTGGCCAGACCATTGATTGAGAATGCCTTATCATTTTTCGTGTTATAGGAAAGAGAGTCAATGATTTGACCATGATCGAAAGCCCGATTCATCGCAAACTCTTGAATCATTCTCAAAAGCCAGATTGCTGATCGCATGTGTCGTGTAATTCCTTTAGAGAACCCGGTCTCTGCGTCAGCTTTCGCTCGATCGACAAACAAGCGAGTCAATGCTAAATCGCTCCAGACAAATACATCTAAACAGTAGTCTGATAACTGGGGAGACTTGCCTTGGGTTTTCCAGACAGGCTGCATTAACAGTGGTGATTGATCATTGATGATTCTCAGCAACAAGTGATCAATAACCCGTAAAATTGTTGCCGTATAAGGAATAATTTCCTTGGCTTCTGCCCATACTGATAATTGAATTGACAGGAGATTTGCCTTCTCCAAATAGTCTTGTAGCCACTCGACTTGACTAGACAAGCGATCGGCTATGCGACAAGCCAGGTAAACAATGGTGTCCGGCCGAATCACGAGTTCACAGCTATAGCGATCCTCAGTCAGGTCGCACGTTGTATGGTCTGGCAGGGCGGTTAGCTTAATCTCTAAGGCATTTAGACAAGTTCGTAATGTCCGTGATTGGGTAACGAGATCAACATTGGGTAGTGTGCCTATCACGTACTGCTGATAGGGTGAAAATTGCGACTCAAATGCATAAAATAGATCCTCTAAATTGGAAGAACATCCGTAAAGTTCTTGAGTGCTGATTTCGGAATGTTGAACCTGTAAGTTGCTATCTAGCTTCAGATAACAGTTTTTGAAATTGCAACTCTCTAAATAAATTGAAAGAGCTGCGGGGAATGAGGAGTTAAAACAATTTTTGCCCCATGATTCTGGACGAGTGAAGTTGCGATTTGAATGCTGTAAGCCAAATAACCGAGGCTGAGATGATTGATGGTTACTCAAGGACATTTTTTCAAACGCTTTTTGCAAGGCGTTGGCTCACAGGGTAAAGAGAATCGTGGGTTGATTACGGTTCGCTGGGGGTGATGCCGAAGCGATAGCCTTTGCCGTAGACGCTGTGGATTACGGGGGGTTCGCCGACGGCTTCGATTTTGCGCCGGAGTAGGCGGATTTGGGCGGCGAGGGCGTTGCTGCTGGGTCGATCGCCCGTGGGCCACAGGTGGTTGTAGATCTGGTCGTGGGTGAGCACTTGCCCGGGATGGCGCATCAGGTACTCCAGCAGGCAGGTTTCCTTGTCGGAAAGTTCAATCAGCCGATCGCCCCGATAGGCCAGTTGGTTATCACAATCGAGGGCCAAGTCCTGCCAGCGGAGTCGCCCCGTGGCGCTGGGGCGATCGGGCGCGGGGGGAGTGCTCGTGGAGGGCCGCCGCAGCAGGGCCCGCACTCGGGCCAGCAGTTCGCGCAGCTCAAAGGGCTTGACTAAATAATCATCGGCTCCCGCGTCGAGGCCGGCCACGCGATCGTCGATCGTGTCCTTGGCGGTTAGAAACAACACCGGGACGCTCTGGCCGCTTTGGCGCAGGCGCTGGCAAATTTCCACGCCGCTGACTTCCGGCAGCATCCAATCCAAAATCAACAGGTCGTAGGGGTTTTGGCTGGCGAGGCGATATCCGGCTTGGCCGTCGCTGGCCACGTCAACGCCATAGCCTTCGCGGCCCAGCATCCGGCTGAGAGGGTCGGTGAGTTCGCGCTCATCATCGACGAGCAGAATGGTCACGGGGTCGGCTTTGGGTTCCATCTGAGGCTCGATCGAGCTATTGCGCTCCATGGTTGCTCCCTTTTAAAAAAACGTGCTAGCTTGAACAGTAATCAGGCCTAGTCCGCCGTTTAGCCCTCAGGGTTGCGGGTTTAACCCATCGGGTTTGCCCAAGGCTTAAGGGGCTGGCTCAAAGTGATTGAGGCCCTTTGAATAACGCAGGAGGTGATGCCCATGGGTAGTAGCAGTAGTATGTCTCAGGGTTTTCAGGTTGGAGGATACTGGCTGTGTACCGGGCTGGTTGCCTAGGTAAGCTCTCCCTCTTCGCAAGGGGTCACGTCACTCGACAGGGCTGCTAAATCTTTGGCAATTCCCGGCAGTTGAGTTTCAAGTTGCATAACCCGCTAGACCGCTCCTGCCCGTTGTTTCGGGTGGGAGCGGATAGTTTTTGGGGGGTTTTTTGGGGGGCGATTACGATCGGGCGGTGGAGGGTTTAGGCATCGTGGCGATCGCGCAGGAGCCAAAATCCCGCAAAGCGTTCTTCGTCGGGGTTAGTTTGGACCGCGAGGAAGTGCACCCCCTGGGCCGCTTGCTTCTGGGCTTCAAAGGTTTGGCCTTCGGTTTTTTGGGCGGCGGTGGGGAGGGTTGAGAGCACCCAAGCGTCGCCGATGCCGGTTTCCAAAATGACCCGATCGGGGAAGTCCTCGCGGCTGCTGGACAAGCTGGAGGGTTTGACCAGTTGCTCGATGCGCACAAAGCCCATTTCTAGGCCCGACATCCAGGCGGCGATCGCCGTGGCCCGTTGGGAAAAAATCAGCAGCCCCGGAATCGGCGTGGCGGGGGGCAAGTCCACCATCGCTAGGGGAAAGGATTCGCCAAAGTCGATCGCCCATTCATCCAATTCGTCAAAGGCCGATGCTTCGAGGGACACAAAGGCCCACTTTTGCCCCAGGAGCGCATCGGGCAAGGGCTGGGCGGCGGGCGGTGGCATAAACACGCCGGGGGTTTGGGGGGCGGCTTGGTAGCCCGGTTCCTGGGGATAGACCGTTTCGGTGCGCTCGGCGATCCAGTCTTTGATCGCATGGGTGCGGTGGCTGAGGGCACAGGGCAACCCCGCGTCCTGACAGGCTTTGACGATCATGTTTTTCATCGCCTGCCGAAAGAAGCGAATCCGAACCGGTGTTTGGCCCGATTTGCCGATCGCGGTTTCGATCGCGGTGACCAGGGTGGCGGAATTCACCTCGCTGTTGGCGCAATATTGGCTGTAGCGAAACCGCGATCGCCAGTCCGTGCGGGTATCGGTGGGACTTTCACAAATTAAAATTTCCCAGACCTTTTTTTGGTCAGCATCTAAAATCGGACGCGAGTAAAAATCCAGTTCCCAGATAACGGCCATTGCTAAAAAATTTGCCTGACGGCTGATTTGAGGCTTGCGTGGTGGCGATCGAACTCGGTGGAACGGGCGATCGTGGCTGTATGCAACAGGCGCGATCGAGCCAGGCCATCGAAAATTCTGAACCGTCTCAACTGTACCGTTGCGGTGAGACGGGCGATCGGGCGATCGACTGAAAACCGCCAAGATCCGGCCGGGGCCGGGGGGCCCCACGGGCGAGGGCGGAGACTTTGGGGGCAGTGCTTAACCGATAAATTCGGTGATCAGGCTAGCGGTGCGATCGGGCTGTTCTAGGTGGGGCACATGGCCGCACTGCTCGATCGAGAAAAACCGATGATTTGGGATCGTTGCTTGGAATTTTTGGGCGGTTTCGGCGGGCAAAATTTGATCGCGATCGCCCCACAAAATTAGGGTTTCTTGGGTGATTTGGGCAATGCGATCGCCGGTAATCGTATAGCCCCCATTGCGCGTAAAGGAAATCAGCGCCTCACTCCAGCGGGGCATTCCCAAGTGCAATGCGCCACACCGATAGGCCTCTTCGGTGGCGAATCGATCGGGGTCGGCGTAGGCCTTGCGACCAATGCCCGATCGCACATTTTTATTGGATAAAAAGGCCGTGGCCAGTTGCCCCAAGGGCGGAATTAAAAAGCGACTAGCGATCGGTTTGCCCACAAATCCCGCGCTATCCAATAACACTAATTGGCGCACCGATCCGGGATAGGTCAATGCAAAATCCATCGCGGCAGCACCCCCCATGGATGCACCAACCAAGATCACGGGCTTGCCAATTAGCTGTTGCCAAACGCTATAAAGGTGGGTACGAATGGCCTCCGCCGTAAAGTCGAGTTTCTCGGGGCGATCGGTAAACCCAAAGCCCAATAAATCCACGGCCCAGATTGGATAATTTGACGCGAGTTTTGGCAACAAGCGACGATATTCCAACAGAGAGCTATCAAACCCATGGATCAATAAAATGGGCGGACGATCGCTCGTCGCTGGGGTCATGCCGCCCGCCACAAATGCCGTTTTGATCGGCAAAATGCTATGGGCATAGGGCAACGGCACATTGACCGTTTGGCGCTGAATTTGTCTCGTAAAATCAATCGATTCCGCTTCCGTCAACGCCGAGGCTGCTATGGGCAAAAATGCCGGAAATACTGATTGTTCACTCACGATCGCCACCTCGCGCCCAATTGGATTGCCAACGCACTATCCTAAGAGGTTCTCGAAACGCCGGCAATGGCCACGACTGGCGCGGTGGCTGATCGGTAGCGCGATCGGCTGGTTAGTCCTCAGTGCGATCGCCCCCGAAGTTGCCCAGGCAAACAGTTGGCCACCCATGGCCGTGCCCCTGTTTCATCTGCCCTTAGTCGCTTCATTGATCAGCTTTGGGCTTGGGCTGTTCGGCATTGTGGCCGTCGAAACGCTGACGATCGCCCGCCGGGAAAAACTCCCCCTTGCGCGGGTTTTGATGCCGGTTTTTGGTGCAAATATTCTGTCCTCGATCGCGGGCATGGCCTTCACCCTAGGCATGGCCATGATGCCCTATCTCAACAATGGTGGCTGGGAAACGACATTCATTGGCAGCCTTGTTTTAATCATCTTAATCCTCGTCGGATTTGCCACCCAAACATCCCTCAAAAAACTCACCCCTTGGCCCTCTGGATCTCGCTGGCTTTGGGGGGTGCTGTGGCTGTTAATGCTGATTGTTGGGGTGATGATTATTGGGGTGATCAACACCGCTTTAAACTGGTGGCTCAAAATTCCGCTAGCGATCGCCTATTTTGCGATCGGCTGGATCATGAGCTGGGTCACAGAAGGCGCTTGTTTAGCCAAACTATTGCCCAACCCCGGTGTTCATCTGGGCCAGTCGATCGCGATCGCCAACCTCCGTTCCTATGTCTATGTCGCCATTCCCATCATCTTCTTCGTTTTCCTGCGAACCATTCATTTGGTGCGCTAAGGCATCACGCAACGCCCCACTCAACGATCCCGATCGCCGATCGGGAAAACTACAAACCCCCTGCACCGTCCAAGCAGCAAACTTGACCAATCGCAGACTAAAAAATCGATTCCCAAAAGCCCAACCTCGACAACCTTGACCCAATTCATTCCATGCAAATTCACACCGGTAGCCAATTTTGCAAACCGGCTAGCTTAGAACAGAATTTCTTGATTCAGCTTCTAGAGTATTCCTAGCGTATTCATTGATAGTTCAAGCCGCGATCGGTTCCTGGGTCAGCGCGTACCAACCCATCAATTCAGCACCGCTCCAGCGCACGATCGATCACGACACAAAATGATACACAGTGGCCGTTTTAGTGTTGAATTTTGAATACTTACTCTTTTTGAAGTAACCTCCCCTGATTTCCATGACCCGTATAGCTGACGCGATCGCCCCTCACGGCGGCACGCTAATTAACCGCATTGCCAGCCCTGAGCAAAAGGCCGAATTCCTCAGCAAGGCCGACCACCTGCCGCGCATTTCCCTGGACGATCGCGCCGTCTGTGACCTGATCGCGATCGCCATCGGAGCCTTCAGCCCGATCAACGGCTTCATGGGCGAAGCCGACTACAAAACCGTCGTCAGCGACATGCGCCTGGCCAACGGCTTGCCCTGGGCGATTCCCGTCACCCTGCCCGTCCCCAACGACGTTGCCGCCAGCCTCACCGAAGGGCAACTGATCCGCCTCGACGATCCCGCCGGTCGCTTCATCGGCGTGCTCGAACTGACCGAGAAATATCACTACGACAAAACCCGCGAAGCCCTCAACGTCTATCGCACCAACGAAGAAAAGCACCCCGGTGTGGCCGTGGTCTACAGCCAAGGCGACACCTACCTCGCCGGCCCCGTGTGGCTGCTGGAACGGGAGCCGGATCCCCGCTTTCCGCTCTACCAAATCGACCCGATCGACTCGCGCCACGCCTTCAGCGACAAGGGCTGGAAATCGATCGTCGCCTTCCAAACCCGCAACCCGATCCACCGCGCCCACGAATACATCATCAAGTGCGCCCTAGAAATCACCGACGGGCTGTTCTTGCACCCGCTCGTGGGCGTAACCAAAAGCGACGACATCGCCGCCGACGTGCGGATGCGCTGCTATGAAATCATGCTGGAAAACTACTTCCCGCGCGGCCGCGTGATTTTGGCCATCAACCCCTGCGCCATGCGCTACGCCGGCCCCCGCGAAGCGATCTTCCACGCCCTGATTCGCAAAAACTACGGCTGCACCCACTTCATCGTTGGTCGCGACCATGCCGGTGTGGGCGACTACTACGGAACCTACGACGCGCAATACATCTTCGACGAGTTCGCGCCGGGCGAGTTGGGGATCACGCCGCTGAAGTTTGAGCACGCCTTCTACTGCAAGCGCACCCAAGGCATGGCCACCTCCAAAACCAGCCCCAGCGAGCCGGATGAACGGGTTCACCTATCGGGCACGAAGGTGCGCGATATGCTGCGTCGGGGCGAGTTGCCGCCGCCGGAATTTTCGCGCCCGTTGGTGGCGGCGGAGTTGGCCCGGGCGATGAAGATTCCCGAGACCTATTCGATCTAGGCTCGGATTTTTGAGTTCGGGAATTTTTGAGTTCGGGTCGAATTGAATTGAATTGAATTAAAGGGCGATCGTCCCTCTCATTAACCCCTTTCCCAAACCGGGCGAGGGGCTTTTATTTCGGATGCCGTAGGGGCGGGGTCTCCCCGCCCAGCCCCCGCGATCAATTCCGCCCAGCCCCCGCGATCAATTCCGCCCAGCCCCCGCGATCGATTCCGCCCCAGAGTCAGACAGGGTTTGCGCGATCGCCCGGGTTAGGGTTGGGCAACCCAACCCCTACCGGCCTGGGTTGGGGTTTAGCGCACGAATTGGGGCATGATTTCGGCGGCGGTGAATAGGCCAAATTGCCCGCGTCGTTGCAGCGAAACGCCGGCTTTCAGGTAGCCGAAGGCGGGGCCACAGACGTTGGCCGCCATGCTGGTTTCGTCGCCGAGGGTGAAGGTGTGGGTGGAGATTTTGCCCTCGAAGGTGCGGCCGGTGACTTGGACGTTGGTGCTGAGGGGTTTTTTGGCGTTGCGGGTATCGACCACGCCGCCGACGGTGACGCGATCGCGGCTGCAAATGCCGGCCAGTTCCAACATCAGATCATCGGCGTGTTCCATGTTTTCCAGGGCCAGGATGCCGTTGGTGGTGTCGAGCAGCGCTTCGACTTCCGCATCGGTCATCAGGCGGGCGCGCTCGGTGTCATAACCGGGCATGTGGGCGATGTCTTCGCGGATGGTGGCGCGGTAGGCTTCCCAGTTGGCGATGCCGACTCCGAAGGTGATTTTGACGCTGTGGACTTCGGCGTAGCTTTGGGCGGCGATCGTGGCGGCGGCGGTCAGCAGGCCGGGGGTTGCGCCACAGCCGGTGAGGTAGGTGATGCCCGCGTTGGCCAGGCGATCGCCCAGGGTCAAAATTTGCTCCATGGCGCTGGTGCGTTTGAGGGCATCGACCAGCACGCCGCGCCAACCGGAGGCGATGATTTGCTCGACGACGGTGGCCATGAAGGTGTTGGGCAGGTTGGGCAGGGCTAGGAAAAAGCCATCGACATTGCCCTTGGCGGCTTCGATCGCCTCGACGATGCTGGTTTGGCTGAGGGAGCCGCCGGGCAGATGGCCGACGGAGCCGCGATCGCGGTAGGTGGCGATCGCCCGATCGGGATCCAGCCCTTCAGCGCTGTAGGCGAACCCGTCGCGATCGACCGCCGACACCAGGATCATTTCCCGCTTGGGAGCCAACACCCGCGCCGCCGCCTGGCCCAAGCCCCCAAAGCCCATCACCCCAACCCGAATCGCGCCGGTCTTGCCCGAATTCACCATTTGCGCCGATGCCAAATCCACAACCGAATGACTCATAACTGAATCCCCAAACTGAACAGGTAAATCGAATTCCAAACGCGGGAAAACGTGGGAAAAAGATAACCCCCAATCATTGCAGCGATCGGTAAATCTCAGCAATCGCGATCGCCGAGAAACCCGCCAAGCCGGCCAGGTTTCGATGGGGCCGGGCCCGGCCGTGACCCGCCCAAACCGGTAGCTGACAATACTTTCAAGCGATCAATTACTAGCGCTCGATCGGCGATCGATTGCCCCAAACCCTTGCTAATTCGTCCCTTGACTGCGATCGGAAGTTACGCCAAACTATCAAAAAGGCAACGTCAGCGCTCCTATTCAATTCAAACAATTGTCAAGAAGCGTCTCGAAATCGATCCTTTTTTATCGATCCCTGTCGAAAATCTCGATCGCCTTCAGACTCCTGACAATTCGGTGAAACCCCGAATCAAAACAGCCCGTATCAAAAGACCATGGTTTGCTTGGTTTGCTGTCGCCGGCCCCGCGCTTGGGATGAGCAACCAAGCCAGTGCTCGAACCCTTGAGACAGCCTGTTGGCCGCCTAGCCTGGAAACCCTGCATGGAAACCCTGGAATTCATCATTTACCCCGACGGTCGCGTACAGGAAAAAGTCACCGGCATCATCGGGGCTTCCTGTGCCGAAGTCACCGCCGCGATCGAAGCCCAACTTGGGCGGGTGATCAGCCGCGAGGTAACGTCTGAAAACTTTGCTCGGGCCGTCGCCGATCGCGAGGTCTCGATCGAAGCCAAAACAACCTTCAGCGAGTGGTAGCACCCTGTCATTTCTAAGGCGCAGCTTTCGAGAATCCGAAGGCGGCGCTTTAAAAATTTCAGTCGCTCTTGCTCCGGGGGGTCTGCATCGTTCACCCAGTTCAGATCGCTGATAACGAAACCACCATGTCGCACTTTAGCCAAATCAAAACCCAACTTCGCAACCTGACCTCCCTGAAAGCCGCCCTCACGGACTTGGGCATGGATTGGAAAGCCGGCCCCGCCACCGTGCGCGGCTACCAGGGCCTCACGGAAACCGCCGACCTGGCGATCGAACAGCCCAACGGCTACGACATCGGCTTTGCTTGGAACGGGCAGGAATACGCCCTGGTGACCGACATGCAATTTTGGCAACTGAACGGCTCGGTCGATCGGTTCCTGAAGCAAGTGACCCAGCGCTATGCCTTCCACACCGTGATTAACAGCGGTGCCGAACAGGGCTTTGAAGTGGCGGAGCAGGTCAAGAACGAGGATGGTTCGATCCGCCTCGTGCTGCAACGCTGGAATGGTTAAAACTCGTTAAGGGAGAGGCTTTGATCCTTTCTACGCAACGGTTTTACTTTGCCCATAGGGCCGATCAAACGGGTTCTAGCCCTCAAGGGGGTCACCGGTTGGGCAAGTCCGCGAAGGCTGCTGGTCGGGGTGAGTGATTGAGCTTGCCCCGATCGCCCCTTGAATCAAGCTTTTAATCGAGCCTTTTATCGAGCCATCGACCGAGCCTTTGCCAGGAGAACGCCCATGGACGATGCGCCAGACCATGCGCCACCAGTCTCGCCGGACGCGCCGGAATCGAAGACCGCAGCCCCAGAGGACGGGCCAGGCTTTGCGCCGGAGCTAGGGGGCGCGCTGCGGGGCCAGGGCGATCGCACGGGGTTTGAGCCGGAACTGGGCGGCCTCGTGCGCCAAAAGGGCGTGTATGTGGACGAAATCACCTGCATTGGTTGCAAAAATTGCGCCCACGTGGCCCGCAACACCTTTTACATCGAGCCGGAATACGGTCGGGCCCGCGCCATTCGCCAGGACGGCGACTCGGAAGAGCTGGTGCAAGAGGCGATCGACACCTGCCCGGTCAACTGCATCCACTGGGTTCCCTTTGCGGAACTGAAGCGACTGGAAGAAGAGCGCCGCTACCAAGAAATTCCCCTGGCGGGCTTCCCGATCGATAAATCCGTGGTGGCTGCCAACCTGCGCCGCCGCAAGGAAGCCGCCAAAAAACGCCGCGCCGCGCAGGATTAAGCCGGTTTCAGTCACGGGCGATCGGCAACCAAACACCGGCGACCAAACCATGATTACCATTCGACCGTTTGTAACCGCCGATGCGGAGCCGATCGCCCGGCTCTTTCATGAAACCGTGCGCGAAATCAACATCCGCGACTATTCCTTCAGCCAAGTCCAGGCCTGGGCCCCCGACGATTTGAATTTTCGTGATTGGGTTCAACGCAACGAAACCCGCTGGATTTATGTGGCGGACGATCGCGGGGCGATCGCCGGGTTTTGCGAACTAGAACCCAGCGGCCACATCGACTGCTTTTACTGCCACAAAAACTATCAAGGTCGCGGGGTCGGGCGGCAACTGTATCAAGCCCTCGAAGCTGCAGCGATGAACCAATCAATTCACCGTCTCTTTGTCGAAGCGAGCATCACGGCTAAACCGTTTTTTCAGAAAATGGGATTCCGGCTCCTCCGTGAGCAAACCGTTACGGTTCGGGGCCAGCAATTTATCAATTACGCCATGGATAAGGCGATCATCGAACTCTCATCCTAGGAGCGCGGCGGGCTTAAAACAGCGGGTCAAATCAAAAGCATCGCCGTTTTGAGACTTGGAAAGCCAGGGGCTTAGGGCTTGTCATCAAATGGAATTGATTGGGACTGCAATGGTTGATTTTCCTAGCCCAACCGCCCCAGACAAGGGGCTTAAGCCCCTTGTCCCTCACGATCAGGCGACGCAAGAATCAGGGTTTTGGGTATTTAATGACAGCCCCTAAGCTCCTTGGCTACAGCAACCGCATGGGGTCAGGATGCAGATTTTTTGACTGTTGACCTAAGACTTTGGACTTACCATGCGACTAGGCACTTTGGTGTTGATTTTGTCGCCCGATCGTCCCTGTTACAGGTATTTTGGCGATCAATTCCATCGATGCTGACCAACAGCAACCATAGGTTTTCAGCGCCACCCAATGATCATAAAGATATCGCCAAGATCGTTCTATTCAAAACTAAGTATAACTAGCAAATCGTCGTAGTTAACGTCATCATCATGAGTACTTGTTAAAGAATGTAAAATTTTAGATTCCGAATGTGAATTCCTTCCCGTTTCATATGATTTAGTCTAGAACAGTGTTTAGATTGCACGCGATCGGACAAACTAGGCGCAATGAAACCCGACATCAAGCCAGAGAAGCGATCGACCTTCATGGAATGGATGTGCAAGCAAATTGTTGACATCCAGAGCTTGCTTTATAAGCAAATTGTCATCTTGCTGCTGTTGTTTGTCTTTGCCAGTTGTGCTGGGGCGCTGCTGAATTCGATTTATCTCACCAATCAATCGATCGAAGACCAGGCGCTCCAAGGAGTGACGGTCTATGCCAAAACGGTACAGACAGCACGCACGCTCTATGCTTCTAATGTGGTCGATCGCCTCGCAAACACGATTGAAGCGACCCATGACTATCGCAACAAGCCGAATACAATTCCATTGCCCGTAACGTTTTTAATTGATTTTAGCCACGCCATTCAATACGACGAATCGGGAATTAAGTTTCGGCTCTATAGCGACTATCCCTTTCCGTCGCGGGCGGCCACCGGTGGGGCCAGGACGGCCTTTGAAAAAGAAGCGATCGCTGCCCTCTCCAAAAATAGTCAGCAGCCGTTTTATAAATTCACCACTGAAAATGGCCAGCGCATTCTCCATTTTGCCAGCGCAGACATCATGCAACCAAGCTGTATTGCTTGTCATAATCAACATCCCGACAGTCCAAAACGGGACTGGAAAGTGGGCGATGTGCGCGGTGTTTTGAGCGTCACATCTTCGCTCGATCGCTATATTCAAAAATCGAATCAAGGACTCTTCATTACGTTTTTAGGCTTTGGTGGATTATTGTTCTTGGGTGGCGGTTGTATTGCTTTGGTGATTAGCCATCTACGCAATCTCTCCCAGGAGCTGGAAGCGCGGGTGCGCGATCGAACGGCCCAGCTACGACAGGCGAATTATCAGCTTGCGGAGGAGCGATCGACCGTTGAGCGATTGCTCTTAAATGTGTTGCCGGAATCAATCTCCCAGCGGTTGCGATCGCGACCCAATCGGCGGATTGTCGATAACTTTGCGGATGTGGCCATTCTCTTTGCGGATATTGCGAACTTTACGCCCTTGAGCGATCGGATTTCACCGCGTCAATTAGTCGAATTACTCGATGAAATTTTCTCGATTTTTGATGAGCTGGCCGAGCGCCATGGCCTCGAAAAAATCAAAACCATTGGTGATGCTTACATGGTCGTGGGCGGTGTGCCGGAGCCGCAAACCGATTCAACGATTGCCATTGCAAATATGGCGCTCGATATGGTTGCAGCGATCGAACGCGAGCGCGAGCACCTGCAAACCAAGTTAAATTTGCCGCCCAATTGGCCCCTTTCCCTGCGAATTGGCATCGCGTCTGGGGAAGTGGTCGCCGGTATTGTGGGCAAAAAGAAATTTGCCTACGACCTTTGGGGCGATGCGGTGAATGTGGCCAGCCGCATGGAATCCCACGGATTGCCGAATCGGATTCAAGTGACCGCAGCGGTGCACGATCGGCTCCAGGCTCACTTCTTGTTTGAGGCGCGGGGTCGCATCCAAATTAAAGGCAAAGGTGAAATGGAAACCTATTGGCTGGTCGGTCGAATTCCCCACGCACACCCGATCGCTCCAGTCCCACAATAACCGGTTGCTAATCGTTGCTGGCAGGGGCGCACCGCCGTGCGCCCACCGGGACTTGACCTAGAAAATGCCGATGATCTCGGTAGGGGCAGGTTTGAAACCTGCCCCTACGACGGCACGATTTTCTGGCCTTGATTGACAGACTTTTTCGGATTGAATCAGATCGCGAAGATTGAGGCAATTACCACTTTTTGTAGGGCAGGAATTTGCCATTCATGGTGACTTTGACCCGATCGCCCTTGGGATCTTCCACCTTTTCGATATCCAACGTAAAGTCGATCGCGCTCATGATTCCATCGCCAAATTTCTCGTGGATCACTTCCTTCATCGGCATTCCATAAACCTGCATGATTTCGTAAAACCGATAAACCAGCGGATCCGTGGGCACGATCGGCCCCAAGCCCTTCACCGACGAAGCCACCAATTCCGCCGCCACATCCGCCCCGAGGCCCAGGGCTTCCGTCAGTTTTTGCGCTTCTTCGGGGCTGGCGGACGCTTGGCGATAAATCACCGCTGCGATCCACACTTCATCGCGGCCTAATAGGGTTTCCAGCTCGGCAAAGCTGATGCCCTTGGCTTTTTTGGCCGCCAGGATCGTGCTTGTGACTGGGGGGAGTTCGAGGGTCATGGGTCTAACCGTTTGCGTTGAAAATGGAAGTCCGATCGGCAGATTAGACAGGCAGCGGGGGCGATCGTTGTGCGCCAAGCTACAGCCAAAATGCACCAACCCGTTGATTAGCCCTAGAGCAGGCTGTCCATCAATGCCAAAATCTGGCGGCTGGCCGCCGTCAGGGTTTGGCCGTCCGGGGTAGCGTTGGGATGTTCGGCCAACCCCTTGAGGGCAATCAGTTTGAGGCTATTTTCCGCTTGGGTTTGGGCGATCGCCTCCGCCCCCGCCAAATAGCCGATCGCCCCCACATCACCCATCACCGCCCGCCGCAATTGCAAATCGGGCCCCCGCAGGGCCGTCACCAGCCGATCGCCCCAGGCCGCATCCCCCGTGAGCTGATACATCGCCCGCACGGCCGCGTATTGCACCTTGGGCATCTCGTGGCGCGTGAACGATTCGACCAGCCCGATCGCCCCCGTCGCCGCCAAATTGCCCAGGGCCTCCAGCACCGCATCGTAGGGCTGCACCAAATGCGGCTGCCCCGGAACCGCCACCGCCGCCGCCACACCGCCATCGAGCAACGCCACCAGCCCCGGCACGGCCCGATCGTCCCCCAACATCCCCAGCGCCTGGGCCGCCGCCTCGCGCACGTAGTAGTCCGTGGAATCGAGCGATCGGATCAGGGCCGGAACCGCCGAGCGATCGGCCAGCTTGCCCAGGGCCCGCGCCGCATTGCGCTGCAACGGAAAGGCCCCCGCCTCCGTGCGATCGACCTCATAGGCCAGCGACTCGATCAGCGCCGCAATCACATCCGGCTGCGACACCCGAAACCGCCCCACCCACCAAGCCGCGTAGTAGCGCAAGCTCGGATCATCACTGCGCAAATTCGCGATCGCCTCCTCCAGGGTCAACGACTTCGCCGAAATTTCGCCCTCAATCGCCACATCGCTCACAACAGCCCCTCCATTCCGCAACCACAACCGCTCCATGATCCAATTACCGCTAGCCCCCAGGCAAGTCATCGCAGTCGCCGCCAGCGCAATCCACCACTGGGCAAAGCGTTGAAGCCAGTTGCCCGATCGCCCCGGCAGCCAATACTCATGGATTCGTAACGAAACATTGCAGGAATTACAAAACTGCGTTAAATTTTCTGTAGAGCAGCTTGACACCAAAGCGCTCACTCAACTCGACTCTTATCTACATCGCGCGTAATCCCATTCGGAGGTCTACGATCATGACTGAGCAAAAGACCAAATACGGCTTCACTGGCTTCGCTGAAACCTGGAATGGTCGCCTAGCCATGATGGGCTTCGTTATCGGTGTCGCTACGGAATTCATCACCGGCCAAGGCATCCTGTCGCAACTGGGCTTGCTGTAAATTGCCTAGGGCTGATCCCAGGGCATCACAACCCGAGGGTCAGTCACCAGGACGATCGCTGCCCGATCGCTATAGTTTCTCCCCACGAGCTGCACAAGGTTTCCAGAAGACCTGTGCGGCTCGTGGTCTTTATGGCCTAATCGTTCGTCCACTATTGCATCCACTATTTTGCCTGCTATAACTTCTTGCCAATCGTTTGATCGAGCCGTCAATCCTGGATGGATAGCCAAAATTTTCGATCGCGCACTACAGTCCCACCCGAAACAAGATGTTAGAATTTCGCAAAACTTCGCTGCTTCTGACCGAATAACGACCCTCAGCGCTCATTCAGACGGCTATTGATACGGCTATTGAATTGATGTTTGCGCCATCTCACAACCGCCGTTCGTGATGGCTCCAAGTCTCAAAATCATGGCTAGGGATCGTCAGCTCGCTCGATCGCACCACCACCATTCCGGTTTCGCCACTACCAGAGATTGCCGATCGTGTTGTCATCCATGCTGTCGAATCCTCGCAAAGCGCTGCGCTATTGCTTGCTAGTGCTAGCGGCGGCCCTCTTAATCGCAGTGGGTGCGTCGGCCTCCGATGGGGTGTTGCCGCCCGATGGACGCGCCGAAGCGGCCCTGAAATATGCCAAAAGCGCCGACCCCACTCAGCAAATTGGCATTCCGGGGTTTGCGATTTCCAATTATTTGGCGACGGGATCCCTCTCACGACGGGATTATGAAGATCGCCCGAGCGATCGGCCCCTAGACACGATCGTGATTCATCACACGGCCCTGAGCGGGCAGCGGCTGTCGATCGCCCAGGTGGCTCGATCGTGGCAAAACGACCCGGCGGAAGTCAGCGCCCATTTCATTGTCGGAATGCGCGGCGACATTTTGATGACCGTGCCCCCCAGCAAAACGGCGTTTCACATCCTGAAACAGGCAAGCTACCCCGATCCCAGCACCGGTGCGCCAGTGAACTGGATCAACATGCGATCGATCGGCATTGAGTTTCACTACGACCCGGACTCCGAACGCCCCAGCCGTCAGCAAATTGTGGCCGGCGGCCGGTTAATCGGTGCATTGCTGAACGCCTACCCCGATTTGGAGGTGGGGCGGATTATTGGCCACGGAATTCAAAACTTTTCGGAAGGGGGGCGCAGTCGGGCCCTGAGTGAGCCGACCTATCTCTTTCTGATGCCCAATGGCCAGGTGGCTCCAAATTTCCTGTTGTTGTTGACCAGTGCGGCGCAGGTGTCGCCCAAAATGGCGGCGGCGATCGAGCAGGCCGGCGGCGTGGCCCCCCTCGCGACCCAACTGCAACAGCGAACCATTGCCGGTCAGCGGTTGACCTACCAGCTCGAAACGACCTGGAAACGCAACTCGAATATGCCGATTTCGCCGATCGCGCCCCAAGCGACGATCGCCGAGGCCACTCGCCTAGCCCGCGAACTAGCGGGCACGGCCGATCGCGCCCAACCCCAGCTCAATCCCGAACCGCCACCGTTGATCGACCTCACCCCACGCCTCCCAAGCCTCTTCGACAACGCGCCCTAAACGCCCGATCCCGCGCACGATCTTGAATCCACGTCTAACCCACATCCGTTCCTAGGGCGTGTCATCAACTTCGATCGATTGGGGTTGAAATGGTTGATTGTCCTAGCCCAATGACCTAGAACAAGGGGCGTAGGGCGTGTCATCCATTCCGTCGGCGTAGGGGTTGGGTCTCCCAACCCTGACCCGAGCGATCGCCCCAAACCTGTCCAGCACTGGGAACATCAGGGATCGCGGGGGCTGGGCGAGGAGACCCCGCCCCTACGACCGATCGGTTAGGAGAACGCAAGAATCAGGGTTTCGGGGATTTGATAACAGGCTCTAAAAATCAGAACGCTCAATAAACAAGAGAGCGACCCGATGATCGGATCGCTCTCTAATTCATCCTCATGCAAACCAAACTTGCTGTTAGCGGGCTGGGTTTGATGAGTTGATTTTGGTGGTTACTAAGGGCGAACGATGGGACTTGAACCCACGAATGGCGGAACCACAAACCGCTGCCTTAACCCCTTGGCTACGCTCGCCACATGTAGGGATTGATTATAACAAGCTTTTGCTGAAAAGCATACCCACTATAGACAAATTCCTGAAAAATCGGATTTTGTGGGGTTGCCGATCGCCCGATCGCCCCCAGCTCGATAGGATGGAGCCACGGACTCCATTCCCCATCGTCCCCGTAGCGCCCTGCTGTGAAAGCCGTTGTTATTTCCGGTGCGATCGTCCTTGCCGTCGGTGCGGGCCTCGCCGTCACCAACCCCCCGCCCGATCGCTACGCCAGCGTGGCGGCCGACTACATCAGCACCAAGCTGCAAACCGAAACCTGTCAGGATGCGCCCAGCTTTTTGCAATCGGCCTGCCAAGCCACCGCCAGCCAACTGCGACCGACGATCGCCCAAGTGGTGTTACGCAGTACCGATCGCCAAAACTTTTTTCTGTTCAGTATCTATCGCACCCAGCTCGATCTACGCGACCTCGTGCCCGCGCCCTTGGGCGACAAGCTGCCCAGCTACGAAGCCGAAAGCCTCGGCATTGGCACGCAAATCATCACCTATCGCACGGAAACCCGCGATCGCTAGCGCTGAAGCGTCGCCATCAAACAGAGGAGCAGGGCTTCCGTCCATTCGACGATCGCCCCGTAGGTGTCGCCCGTTTGGCCACCGAGCTGGCGGTTAAACCAAGCACCGGTCAAAATCGCGATCGCCCCGCCCCCCAGGGCCAGCCCCACCGCCGGGAACCAACTGCCCGGAAACAACACGCCATACAACACGCTCAAACTCAGGGCCAGCAACCAACCCGGCAGCAGATCCCAGGGCGATCGAATCGCATCCTTATGCATTCGGCCCTTGCCCGCAGGCCGCAGATAGGGATAGTACAAAATCGCCACCACCTGGCCCCAGCGCGCCCAAGCCGCCACCGCCGCCAGCACCAGCCACCGGGGTTCCTGCAAATCCGCCAGGGCCACCGTTTTGAGCAACAAAATCGCCACCGCCACCATGGCCCCAAAGGCTCCCGTGGTGCTTTCGGCCATCACCGCCAAGCGCCGCTGGGGATCCTGCACCGCCAGCCCATCGGCCGTATCGATCGCTCCATCCAAATGCAACCCCCCCGTCAAGGCCAGCCAAACCAGCACCCCGATCGCACTGCGAGTCAGCAGGGGAGTCGCCGCCAACCCCAGCGCCCCATCCAACAGTCCCAGCAACAACCCCAAACCCACCCCAATCACCGGAGCCAGCCGCGCAATCCCTCGAAAATCCAACGATCCTTGCCAGGGAACCGGCAACACCGTGTAAAACGCCACCCCCGCCAGCAAATGCGACCAAGCCTCTCGCAGGGGCTGCAAAATTCCCCGTGGGCGCGGGGTACTCGTCATTGTTCCCGGCCGATGGTTCAGCCGATTCTGCGAACGCTTTCGATCGTGCACTGTCCAGTTCTCCCGTCGCCTTACGCCACCTAATCCCGCTCAAACCAACGGCTGCACCGCCTCTCACATCCGCCTCAAACGCCCTCAGCAATTGCAAAATTGAGCGCTTAACTACGTGGAATTACGGTCACATTTCCATCAAAACAGCCCTTAAAACGACTGTAGCTCGCTCAATGATTTAGTCTGTGGATTCCATCCAGGATTTAGCCAACAATTACACCGTTCTAGCAGTTGGCGATCGATCCTGATTTGAGTTAATCTCAAGCCAACAACTTCAGTTATTTCTCACCGCGCACGAGTAAAGACCTGCCGATACGATCGCGCAAGATAGCTTTAGGAGTGTGCTTAAGTTTGGGTTGTCATGAACAAACGTCCATCTACAACACAATTACCGGCTCCCTGCATCGTTGATCGCGGCATTGTCGCCAACAAGCAGGATATGCAGAAACTGCTCGCTGGGCTGAATCGGGTGCGCTATACGCATATCCAAGACGGCACCACCACGAGCACGGGTGAAGGACTCGTTCTGGAGGTCTTCGCTGACGAGCATCAGGCAACCTTAGTCGCAAACCGCACACTGTACCTCAATGTTTGCAGTTTCGATTACTTAGAAATCGGTCAGACAAGCGACTTAGAACCTTACTTCTATCTCGTCCAAGATCGGCGACAACTGCAACTCTATCCACTGTCGAATCCGTTGCAGGAGCAGCGATCGACAGATCTAGACGACGCAGCGTTGGATGCGGTCTTCGATCGTGTTTTGCTCAGAAACTTTGAAGTCGTCGATGACGATGAAGAGCGGTTTTATCTGTGAGCCTAGCACAAAGCTGGACTCCTTCACAGATCACCTTGAGATGCCATGATTCGTCATTCTACGGGACTGATCACCCGGCTCAGACTCAAGCCAATCACACGATGGGCCACGCACTTCATGAACTCAGGACTTCCGTTAGATCGATTAGATCTAGATCTATTGGATCTAAATATTGGATCTAAATATTGGATCTAAATATTGGATCTAACAGACCTGATTGTGGATGTAGGTCGCTGATGCGCTGATGGGTTGAAGGCAAGACCCTTAGCGATCGAACCCTTTGGAGTTTGCTGAGGTTCTGTTGTCCAGATATGCCCCGAAGTGCTGTTTAAAAACGAGATGTCCATACCCTTCAATGGCAAGGGTTTCCAGCTCTGGAAAATCTCAGTTTTGACGCAGGTTTTTGCTCGGATGTCGATCGGGTGTGTCACCAGACGCACCAAGCCCTTGATTCCACCGCAGCCCGATCGTGGGGGAGCAAGGGGCTTAGGCCCCTTGTTACGACGGCTGGCAATTGGAAAATCAAGGATTGTAGCGATGTTCAGTGAACTTGATGATCGACCCTAAACCCGATCGATCCTAAATCCCTGATTCAGACTGCATTCACGCTACTTTGATGTTCGGGTCTGGGATTAGAAACCATCAATATTCAAAAATTCAATTCAACTATTAAAAATTCAATTCAACGCTTCGATTCCAATATTCCAACCAAATATTCCAACTAAATATTCTGACCAAATATTCAAGCCAAATATTCAAGATACAAAACCAAATATTTTAAGATAGAAAAAGCGGCCAAGACTCATCGAGCAACACCATTTCTTAGTTTAGGAATTCGTGGCATTGGGCTGGGCAGTCACGGGACTTTTGCTATCCAGATCACGGTTAGCGTTCAATTTTTGGTTCAGCTCGCGAATGCGACGGGAGAGCAGCCGGATCACATTCACGGCAATATCGGGGGTTTCGTCGATCGCGTCGTAGAGCTGCTGCTGGGTCAACATCAAGCATTCGCAAGGTTCGATCGTCGTGACGGAGGCCGATCGGGGTTCTGCGTCAAACAGCGACATTTCTCCAAAAAAGGAGCCTTTACCCAAGTGGGCCAGGTCGCGATCGGCAATGTGGACGCGCACCCGGCCGGACACGACGATGTAGAGCGATCGCCCCTCTTGGCCTTGGGTGAAGATCGTTTGCTTGGCGGGAAACGACAGCTCATCCATGCAGGAGGCTAACCGCACGAGAAACTCATCGCGCAGTTCTTTGAAGATGGGGACTTCGCGAATAAATAGCAGGCGATCGACGCTAGTGAGCATGAGCGGCTAGGCGCAGTGGGTCAGGCAACAGGCCCCCGGCGGTCGATGACTCAAAGCTGGTTGATGCACCGCAAGGGCAACGCTGAGGATTCAAAAGCATGGTTGCAGCCGAATACCTCGCTATCTTATCCCGCTTTTGGGAAGTGGCGAGTGGTTGACTAGGCACGACCCGAAGAATCCACAGGCTTGTCGGCCGGGGTGAGGCCCAGAGACTGGGAGAGTTGTTTTACCTGGGCCAGGACGAGCCGATCGGGGTCATGCACCATCCGGGGCAAAATTTCGGTTAACATCCGCTCGGAGGCGAGTTCCAGGTAGGCCAACACGGCTTCGCGCACAAAACCGCGCGGGTGGCGCAAGCAGGCGAGGGCTTGGTCGGTGGTCAGGCTCCAGCGCAACGATCGGGCCAGGTGAAAACAGCAGGCCAAGGGCCAATCGGACAGGAAATGGCGCAGATCTAACAACCGGCGCACCCGATCGCGCGGGGCCATGGGTTGATAGCTGACTAGCCCATTGACCGCCATCAGCCGATCGCGATCGTTCACGGAGTCAAAAATGCCCAACACCGCCCGCTTGCTGGGAATATCCAACGTGTTATCCAGGATTTCCAAGCCCCGAGCTACGGATTCCCGCGACCCCGATCGCAGATTAAAGGAAGCGGCTTGGATCGAGCCGATCGGGTAGAGAAACTTCATCAACGAAAACAACCGATCGTGGGAGTCCTGAATCGAATCATGCAGGGACTGCCGCAACAAATCCGCCTCGCGCCCCTCCAACGCCGGATCCGACAAATCCACCAGCGCCGCCGCCAACTGGCCGATGTAACGCAACTCCTGATCGATCGCCGTTTCGACCCCACTGCGCCCCATCCGCCGCAACACGCCTTCAATGCCCGAGTCATCCGGCAACTTCAGCAGCGTCCGCATAATCGTCTGGCGCGTCGCCCCCCAAGACACCAACAACCGCGACACCAAAATATCCAGCGCCTCGGAGGTGCTAATCCGCCCGATCGCCCCCCAAGCCTGCATCCGCATCAAATCCGGCCGATGGCAATCCTCCGCCGTCTCCAGCAGCATCGGCAACACCTCATGCTCCAGCTTCGTCAGCCCCCGCAGGGCCGATTCTCGCGTGCTCTTGTAGTTCAAGCCCCGCAGCAACGCCGGGTAATAATCCTCCAGCCGCGCCGAGGCAATCACCTCCAACAGCGCACACCGCACCTCCACCGACGGATCCTGCAACAGATCCGGCACATAGAGCCGCAGGGCTTGTAGATAGGCCGCCTCGCCCAGGGCCCGGCAACCCATCACCCGCTCGCGCACGTCGCTGCTGGTGAGCATTCGCCGCAAGCTGGTCGTTGCCTCCGCCTTTTGGCTGGCCGAGCCGCGCCGCATGATCAACGAAGCCGCCGTGCCCCGCACCATCGGATCCACTTCGGGCCGCAAGTAGGGTTGCAGGTGGCGCACATCCTGATCCGATTCGGTGATCCACACGTAGCGCAGGGCGGCCGCGAGCACCTCCGGCGGCGGCTGCTGCACAATCAGGGCGCGCACTTGGGCTAAATAGTCCGTTTGGGGCCGATCGAGCATCACCTCCAAACTTTGTTTTTGCAAGGCAGGGGCAAACCCAGTCAGCAGCGGGGCCAACACTTCGCTGGCCCGATCCGGATCAATCCGACTCAGCAGCTCAATGCACGATCGCTTATCCTCCGGCGTAGTCCCCGGTTGCACCAGCGCTTCCACCACGGCCTGGCGCAGGGTCGAAGAGTCCACATCCATCGTGCCCAGGCGACCGCGCTCGGCACTGACCACCAGCAAACTGATGTAGCGCGATCGCAGCCCCCACACCGCCACCAGCCAAAACCCCGCTAGCGCGACGATCGTGCCCAGCACAATCCAGCTTTGGGCATCCACCCAGGTTTCGGGCAGCCAATGCTTGCAGAGGTAGACCATCCCCAGAATCAGCAGCCCCATCACCCCCGTAGACAGGGACTCAAACACCCCGCGCACCCGCGCTTGGATCGTGCCGCGCACGCTGTCGGGAATTGGCTGAAACAAGACGGGGCTGGTGCTGGCAAACAGGGTGTAGCGCAACAGTTCGTCGGCAAACTTCAGGCCGATCGCCCCCAAAAAGGCCCCCGAAAATCCATAGCTGGACAGCGGAATCCCCAACAGGGCCAAGGAGGAAGTCAGCAGCACGGCGCAGGGCAAAACCGCGGCCGATCGAAACAGCCCAATCCGCTCGATCGCCCGGCTCGACACCAACCACTGGGTCAGCAGCTCCGCCAACCCCAGCACCCCGTTAAACAGCCCCAGGAAACTGGCGATCGAACTGGCCACATCGCTGCCCGTGCCCGCCGCCGCCGCCGTTTTGCTTTGCAGTTCCAGGCGATCGAAAAACTGAAACTCCACCAACAAAAACAGCACCTGCGCCAACATGAAAAACGCCACCAGCCAGTTGGCATAGCTGCGCAACGGCCCCTGCAAGCGGCGATTGGAATCCGCCTGGGACTCCTCAATAAACCGACTGGGCGCATCGGGAAACGCCTGACTGTAGGCCCGCCCGAGATAGAACAAAATGCCGCCGCCCATGGCGATCGTCAGGGCCGACAACAGCAGCACATTTGGCAACCCCACCCAGGCCAGCAGGAAGGGCAGCGAAAATCCACTAATCACATCCGCCACCAACACGCCGCTGCTAATCAGCGGGTAGGTGCGCTTAATTTCTCGAATATTAAAAATCTGGTTCGCGGTAATCGCCGTGTTGATGTCGTTCAGCCCGTTGGTCACATCCAACCACAGGCGCATCACAAACACGGTCAGCGCCGCCAAATGCTCAATGCCCAAGCCAGCCCGAAAGGCCACCAGAGGCAGCGCAATCAAAATCGGTACGAGCACGATCGTCTGACGCAGGGGAATTACCTTTTGCATCAGGGAATAGGCCACGCCAATCAGCGCCCCGATCACCGCATTGCACAGGTAAATCAGCGGCAGGCCCGCCGCCCCGTAGCGATCGACAAATAGCCCCGCCGTACTGTTATCGAGCCAACTCAACCCCACCGTGGTTGCGGTGTAGAAGGCAAACATCAACCATGTGCGTTCCCCTTCTTCGGGCCGTAGGTTCAGCCAGCGCAGCACCTGTAGCCACGCTCCGCCTCGGGTTCCCTGGTAGTTGGCATCCATGGGCGATGGGTCGATCGATGGAAGTGGGTAGTTGTGGAGGGTGATCGCCAAACGATAGCGGGCCAAGCCGTGGCAGCGCTAAGGGCGATCGCTCCTCAAAAATTAGGGCAGACAATCGATGACTGGAGACAATCAAAGGGGCGCGCAGCCGCACGCCCCTACAGAAATGGTGGCCAAGCCCTGGCAGCGAGTCAACCGATGCGCGATCGGGATTGTCCGCCACCGCCGGCCACCCCGGCAACCGTTGGGTAGCCTATTTCTCGCGCTTGGGCGACAGCAACATCATCATGTTGCGGCCTTCACGCTTCGGAGCCTGCTGGACTTCGGCCACTTCTTGCAGATCCTTCATCATCTGGTTGAGCAAGGTTTCCGCCAGGTGGGAGTGTTGAATTTCGCGGCCCCGGAAGGTGATCGTGGCTTTCACCTTGTCGCCGGATTTGAGGAAGCGTTCGGCGGCGCGAATTCGCACTTGGTAGTCGTGCGGGTCAATTTTGTAGCGCATTTTGACTTCTTTCACGTCAGCCGTATGCTGCTTCTTCTTGGCTTCGCGGGCCTTTTTCTCTTGCTCGAATTTATATTTGCCGTAGTCCATGATCCGGCAAACGGGCGGCACGGCTTTGTCACTGATCAGCACGAGGTCGAGTTCTTTTTCCTCGGCCATGCGACGTGCGTCGTAGGTGGGGATGATTCCAACCTGTGCGCCGTCGGCATCAATCAGGCGCACTTCGGGAAAGCGGATGTTTTCGTTGATGGGGGGGAGATTCGCGGGCTTGCGTTTGTCGATGACTGGTGGCATTGGTGAAATGGATTCTGGGGTAGCGCGATCGCTGTGAGTTGAGCGTTTGAAGGTTGCTTAGGTCTGGCAAGGCCGCCGAGACGGTAAACCAGCGTGTCGCGTGAGGCGAGTTGCTTCCGTCTTAGCACGATCGAGCAATCAACGGTCGAGCGCTGGGGGCAATGCAAATGGTTGCACCCAAAACAGCGATGACTAGGACTTATTTTACTTCGACCGGCGAAGGATGCGATGACTCAGTTTGTGGGGGCTTTTGCCGGTGGCTGTCAGGATCGATCGGGGAAAAGTGCTGAAGGATGGGCGTTGAAATTGATTTGAAACGAATTGCAAACTGATGGGAATCGGGTTTGAAATTTGCAAGATTTCTTAGCATTCGGCCCGCGCGCTAGGGTGGAACGGGGAGCGGCCGATTATAGGAGGGCGTGGCATGGCACAGGTGGAGACGATGGCGGAGGCGATGGGCGAGGCGACGGTGGGGCGATCGTGGGTCGATCGGGTGGGGTTTCAGCGCGATTGGGTTTGGCGGGGCTGGCAAACGCGCTACACGTTTTTGCCGGGGCCGGCGGTGAATCCGGGGCCGCCGATCGTTTTGTTGCATGGGTTTGGCGCGTCGATCGGCTATTGGCGCAACAACATGGAAGCGTTGGCGGTGCAGCACCCGGTTTATGCGCTGGATTTGGTGGGGTTTGGGGCCTCGCGCAAGCCGGTGGTGGCCTACGATGCCTATTTTTGGGCGGAGCAGGTGCGGGATTTTTGGCGGGAGTTGATTGGGGTGCCGGCGGTGGTGGTGGGCAATTCGATCGGCTCGGCCATTGCCTTGACACTGGCCGATCGGCACCCGGAGATGGTCTGTGGCGCGGTGGCGATTAGTTTGCCCGACCCGTCGATGCGCGATGAGGTGATTCCGGCGGCGCTCCGCCCGATCGTCCTGGGGCTAGAAAATCTGGTGGCTTCGCCGTGGCTGTTGCAGAGCATTTTTTATTGGGTGCGGCGGCCGTCGGTGGTGCAGCGCTGGGCGGGGATTGCCTGGGGCGATCCGGGGGCGATCGACTCGGAATTGGTGGAGATTCTGACGACTCCGGCGCGCGATCGGGGGGCCGCCCGCACCTTTGCGACGATTATTCGATCGATGGCGGCCAGCCGATTTTCACCGCCGATGCGCCGAGTGCTCAGCGAGCTACAAATCCCCGTGCTCCTGCTGTGGGGCACGCGCGATCGAATGATTCCCTTTGCCCTGTCGCAGCAGTTTTTGGGCTGCTCACCCCGGTTGGATTTTGTGCCGATCGAGGGGGCGGGCCACTGTCCCCACGACGAAGCGCCCGATCGGGTGAATGCCGTGTTGCTCGATTGGCTCGATCGGTTATCGCTGGCCAAATCCTAAATGATTCTCAAGCGATTTGATCAGCAATTTGATCCCGATTAATCGCTGGAATACCGATCATCCAATCGCGACGATTTTGCCAGTTTGATCATCAAGTTGAGCGATCCAGAGTTGCACTCCAAGTTTGCAATTTGGTTTTACAAATCACAGCGCACATAGCCCCAACCAGGATTGGGTGTTTCGCCCTCATAACATTCAAAAAAGCGCACGGCTCCATTCACCAGCCCGATCGTGTTGCTTTCGCCCGACTGCCAACGGCCGATCGTCACCGCCCCCACGGTTCCGCAGGACTGGATCAGTCGTCTAGCCACCGCCATTTGCAACGGCCCATCGGCCAAAATCGCCCCCGTGGCCGGGCCATCGAGGGCAAACAACAGCCCCTGGCCACGATTCGCAGGATGACCGGCCCCGAGCGATCGCGCATTGGTGTGGACTGTGACCGATCGACCGCCTTTTAAGGCAGCAATTGACGCTTGAATCGCCGTTTGACATTGGGGCGAAAAATCCGTTGGACTTTGGGCACGGGTTGGCGAAATAACCAAGCTCCAACTGGTTACGGAACCAGCCAAAGTCAAGGCGGCTATGCTTAACCAACGATGGGATAAATGATGGAATGACAACATTGCCCGATCAATTCGTTGATCGATCTGAGGTTGATACTTCTAATTCTAAACGATTACGCTTTTAGTCAGTGATCTCTATTCTTTTCAATTAAGGTTCAGATGAGATCAAGATCCCCTATTTTGATCTCGATCTCATCCTACATTGCTATTAACAATAGCAATCCCAGTTTCAACTAGAGAGCACCCTCATTCACATCGGAGAAGATGTAGTTATAAAACTCCGTGCCTGTCACAACATTAATCACCACCATGCGCTTGGTAGTGCGATCGTACATCACGCGTACTTGGCGATCTTGCCCAACAAACATATTTCCAGAAGTCCGGTTGAGATTGCCATGGAAGCGAAATTCGCCTTCGGTAATTTGCACCGCAATTTGATTTTGATTAATCCGCCTCATGTAAGTCACGGGCGTTGTTGAGGAAGGTGTTGAATTTCCCCCATTGGAGCCATTGCCCGCAGGATTAGTACTGCTATTTCCGCTGTTCCAATAGACATAAATCGATTCACGGGACGTGCGATAAATTTCATGGGTCGGACTCCCTGCATCTTCACGATTGACCGTGCCGCCTTGGCGATCCAAATAAACGTTTGCGCGGTTGGGATCCGGGCGAAACTCGTGGGTCACACCGTCTTGACGACGAATGGTAATAAACCCTTGGCGCTGGGAAAAGGTACAAGGCATGGATGCCGAGGCACGGTCTTCACCACGGGGATAATAATCGCAGCGGGCTTGAACCGTGTCGGCCTGGGCCGGTTTCATGGCCGGCAGCAGGGCGATCGGGCCAGTCAGGGCGGCCGCAAGGACAGCGATCGCAGCAGATTGATAGCGAAAATTCATGAAAGACACCAATATCTAGATTGATTTTATGAACCGATTACAGTTCATTTTATTCTACTTAAAAAGGATGGTATAAGGATTTTTGGAGTATTGAAAAATATTAACAATTTCAATACTATCAAGCATCAAAAAATATGTAGAAATATACTCCCAAAATAACGTATAAAAAGACACCAACACCTAGGGATTGAGACGTTGCTAGGACTCTCAAATTATATTGAGAAATTACAATAAACATCGGAGATTTTTCAATAAATTTAGACTAGAATTCGAGTCATTCAACCGACCTTCACTCATGATTTGGTGCAACCCCTTATGAAACCAACCACGATCGCGATCGCCCTCACGACCCTGTTAGGGATCACCACGATTTCTGCCTTGCCCGCCTTTGCGGAAGGGCGCGTTGATGGTGTTGGCTATGGCAATGACAATCGCAATCAGACCCCGGTGACTTACACCAGCGTGCAAGATGCCAACCGAATTGCGATCCAAATTACGGAAGGCGAATTTCAGTTTCATGGCATCCTGAATCGCACCATGGGCAATCGGTTTTCGGGGAGCAATGGGCGTGTGCGAGTGATGTACGATCGCGACCAGGGACGAGTGGTTGTGATCAATGAAGTGACGGGTACGGAGTTTTATAACTACTCCTATCAACCGCGTCGTGATGAATATCGTCCGGTGACGGGTGAACCCGCCGAAACGATGTGCGATCCGCGCCGCGAACCCTGTTAGGCGATCGCCCCTGATGCGCTGGGCCAGGACGTTTCCCAACCCAGCGGTCTTGATCTTCCAGGCCGAATCCATGCCGAATTCATGCCGGATCCCCCGCTAGCCCAAAACGCTAGACCACCGCGATAGTGCGACTGGTCAAGCTGAGATTCGGAGTCAGCGTCACCAACAACACCTCATCGCCCGTGGCCGCCGTTGGGTTATAGAACAACTTGCCGCTGCTGGCCTCATAGACCGCCGTGGCGCTGCTGGTGCTGTCGAACGTTGTCACGGTTGTCAGGCTGGCGGGGGCGAGGTTCGGAAACAGGCGGCTGTCGAATTCCAATCGATCGTCACTGCCGTTGAAGTCCAGCAATACGTCGTTGCCAAAGGGGTTGATTTGACCCACCACCGACAGGGGCGCGGGAGAAACATCGCGCCACCGGAAAATGTCCGCACCGCTGCCCCCCGTCAAGGTGTCGTTGCCTTGGTCACCGGAAATCACATCGTTGCCCTGTTCGCCCATCAGGGTGTCGTCGCCGTCGCCGCCAAACAAGGTATCGGCTCCTTCGCCGCCACAGAGGGTGTCGGCTCCTACGTTGCCGTCGATCAGGTCGTTGCCGCCGTCGCCGCAAAGGAAGTCTGACCCATCGATCGCCGTTTCCTGGGCTAGGGGGTCGCCGTTGCCGCCCAACAGGGTGTCGTTGCCGTCGCCACCGATGATCGCATCTTGGCCCTGGTCGCCGTAGATCAGATCGTCGCCGCCGTCGCCATAGATCAAATCGAGATCTTTGCCTCCCCGCAGCACGTCATTGCCGTTGCCGCCAAACATCAGGTCAGTGCCCAAGTTGCCTTCCAGCACGTCGTTGCCGTCGCCGCCTTCCAGCAGGTCGTAGCCGTTTTGGTCACGGATTTCGATGTTGCCGGTTCCGGCGATCAGGGTGTCGTCGCCTTGGTCGCCGGAAATGCGATCGACCCCCCGATCGCCATAAACCAAGTCATTGCCCTGCCCGCCAAACAACACATCGGAGTCTTGACCGCCGCGAATCGTGTCGTTGCCGCGGCCACCTTGGATGAAATCGCGGCCCCGACCGCCTTCAATCAAGTCGCGATCGTCCGGGTCGCTGGCATCGCCGCTGCCAAACAGGTTGTCATTACCTGCGCTGCCAAATAGGGTGTCGTCGCCCAGGCGCGCGCGAATTTCCACGCCGGCCAGGGAGGGATCGATCGCCTGCTGGGTCACACTAATTTGCTCGTTGCCAAAGCCGCCAAACTGCTGCCGAACCGTGCCAACCAGTTGCGGCTCCTTGATTGCTGTCCGCGCATTCACCCCCAAGGTCTCCAGATCATCACAGGGGCAGAGGGCATCGAAATCGATCGCCGCCGTGGTTCCCGGGGGAGTGGTAGTCAGGCCGGGGCGCGGTTGCAGCAGGGCGCTGGGGGTGATGTTGGCCGTGGGCGAGGGCTGATCGGGCGCGGTGGGGGTGTTGATGCTGCTGGGGGCGATCGGGCGCACCACCGTGACCCCGGGGCCCGTGCCGGTCGGCGGTAGAGTCACCACCCCGTCATCATCTTGAATCGTCACATTCGCCCGACTGCGGCTCCCGAGTTGGTCGGCGGGATCGATCGTGCTCAAGGCAAGGCTGAAGTATTCGTCGCCCTCCACGAGCCGATCGCCCTTAATCGTGATCCGAGCGATCGCCGTGGAATCACCCGCCGCAAACACCACCGTCACGCGGGGATCATCGTAATCCGCGCCAGGAGTCGCTGTGTACGATGCCGTACTCAACAGCACGCTACCGGCCTTGCTGAGGTCGCCCGTGCGAATCACAGGAATCTCGATCGTCACGTCCCCGTTGGTTTCTTGGACAATGAACGATTGCGGATCAGCGGGATCCGTGCCCGCCCCCAGGGAATAGACCGTGGGAACCGGGGTGTTGGTCGGAGTTCCGCCCGTCGTCGTGGTGGGGGGCTGGTCATCGTCTTGAATCGTGACCGCAATGCGATCGGCAAACAGCGATTGGCTAATCCCGCCCGCAAACAAATTCACCCCAAAGCTCTCTTCGCCTTCCACCAGCCTGTCGCCCTTGATCGTTAGGCTACCGGTAGCCGTGGCCGATCCCGCTGCAAACACCACGGGGATCCCCCCCACGGGATTGCCATAGTCCACATCCGGGCTGGCGCTATTGGTGAAGAAGGGTTGCAACGTCACGCTGACCGCCGCACTCAAATCGCCCGTCCGCACCACGGGAATATTCAGCGTCACATCCCCATTGGTTTCGGGAACGAGGAAGATTTTGGGGCTGATCGGATCGTTGCCGGGGCCAATTTTGTACGGCAGGCGCGATTGGAGGGGCGGATTGACACCGGACTGAGGCGTGGTTGCATCATCGTCTTGGATCGTGACCGTGGTGCGATCGCTAAACACCGTCTGACCACCTGCCCCCTGCTCAAACAAGCGAATCCCAAAAATCTCATCGCTTTCGGGCAAGGTGTCGCCCTTGATCGTCAGGCGACCGGTACTGGTAGCGGCTCCCGGCGCAAAGGACACGGTGACACTGCCCCCCGCCGGATCAACATAGTCGAGGCCGGGTTCAGCCGCACCGTTAAAAAACGTCCCCAAATTGACGCTACCGGCTTGGCTGAGATTCCCCGTCCGCACGATCGGGATGTCTAGGGTGAGATCGCCATTGGTTTCACGGACAACAAAGCCTTTAGGATTGGCAGGATTGTTGCCCGCTCCAAATTGGTAGACCGGGACTTGGTCGTTGTCCTGGATTGTGATGGTTGTCCGATTGCGAACCCCAATCTGATCGGCCGGATCCAGCTTGGTCAACACAACGCCAAAATCTTCGTTCCCTTCCACAAGCTGATCGCCCTGAATCACAAGACGGGCGATCGCCGTGGCAGACCCCGGTGCAAAGGCCACCGTCACGTTATTGCTGTCGTAGTCCAAGCCAGGGGTGGCCGTGCTGGGAAACGATCGCAACAGAACGCTACCGGCTTTGCTGATGTCGCCCGTTCGGGTCACGGGAAGATCGAACGTGACGCTGCGATCGGCTTCCTGAACCACAAAAAATCGTGGATCGGCCGGATTATTCCCAGCACCTAGGCTATAGGTCGATCCCGTGACAGTCGTCAGGGCATTGGGCCGCGGCGATTGCAGGGCGCTGGGAATGGCGTTGGTGTTGGTGGGGTTGTTGACCTGTTGGTCGTCATCTAGCAGGTTGACCCTCGCAACGGCCACGGCTGCACCGGCTGCATTCACCAAGCTGAGGGTGATCGCCTCGTCGGTTTCTTGCACGGAGTCCGGGGCGATCGGCAATTGCACCGTGGCCGTTACGGCCCCCGCCGCAAAGAATACCGGGATCTCTGCACCGTTGAAGTCCGTGCCAGCGGCGGCGTTGTGGTTGGCCGGATCATTGCCGGGCCGGAGCCGCAGGATCAGGGTTTCTGCCGCGCTGGTGTCGCCATTGCGGTTGATGGTGATGTCGTGGCCGGCGGTTTGATATTGGGTGGTGAGGTCGGTACCTTCGTTGAAGTCGTAGACGAGGCGGGTAAAGCTGAAGGTGGTCTGTTGCATGGGTTGAGAAAGGGCCTGGGTTACGAGTTCGGTGGTGGGGTCTGGAGGTGCGGGCCAGCCCGCTGGAAACAAGGCATCGAGATGATCAATCCGCATCAATCCCTCGATCGCGCCGTGGGCCCAAATCGCGGACTCACAAAGGCATCAAGGGGCAGTGGCCTAGGCCATACAAAGCCGGATCAACCCAGCGCAAAGGATCACGACGATCGAGGAACAGCCGAATCCAACGATCCATCCCGGCAATGAGTAACCGTTATTAGGTGCTGATATTAGGTGCTGAGAGACCGATGAAATCCTGAGATAGATGCTGAAATTGATACGGATCGATCGATTGGCATTTTTTGACAGCTTCAACGGCGCAATTAAAGCCGCAACCTGAACATTGCGAAAATTGTGCGATCGCTCGTCATGATGCGTTGAATGATTTCCGCATTTTTAAATTTAAATTAGGTATCGTTTTTGTCATGAACGATTAAGCAGTATCAACTAGGCATCGCTGGCCCCATTAAGCAAAGCCAGCAGAGTTGGGATCTAGGAGCCTAGAATAACGTTCTTTAGGCTAATTTGCCAATTTTTGGCTTCATTCTTCAGCGTCCTAGCATCTTTCACAATCGGGCAGCAATCTACATCTTTAACCGTCGAGTGACCGACTATTCAGCGATCGCCCAATCGGCATTTTTAAGGGCAGTTGGCAACCAAGGACGATCGCAACATTCCCAATCAGGCTAAGAATTTCGCTAAGAATTTCAAGCGCGTGATCAATCGTTATTGCACTGCGATTGCACTGGGATTGCACTGGGATTTCTAGGCAATTGCCGTCATTTTTGAACGCAACGGCTAGCGCCTCAAAATCCCGCGAGTTCCCAAGCACCTGGCTCCAAACCCCACGCAACGGCAAACCGGGAGATCGCCCTCTCCCCCAGCTTTCGCAATCGGAACACCGCCAAATCGCTTACACTGAAAGGCTGTCGCACGATTTGGAATTCGATCGGCATTGGGCGCAATCCCCCGATCGCCCCCGTGGCCATCAGCCTTCCCCCGAACCATGAAACACACCCTTTCTGTACTTGTTGAGGACGAAGCCGGCGTTTTGACACGCATTGCCGGCCTGTTTGCCCGCCGGGGATACAACATTGAAAGCCTGGCCGTCGGCCCGGCGGAGCAAAGTGGCGTATCGCGGATCACGATGATTGTGTCCGGTGATGACCGAATCATCGAGCAGATCGTCAAGCAGCTCTACAAACTGATCAACGTGATCAAGGTTCAGGACATCACCGAAGTTCCCTGCGTGGAACGAGAGCTGATGTTGATCAAGGTGAATGCGCCCAGCAGTGCCCGATCGGAAATTATCGAGCTGGCGCAAATTTTCCGGGCCCGCGTGGTGGATGTGTCTGACGATTCCCTGACGATCGAGGTGGTGGGCGATCCGGGAAAAATGGTCGCGATCCTACAATTGCTCGAAAAATTTGGCGTGCGCGAGCTGGCCCGCACCGGCAAAATCGCCCTCACCCGCGAATCGGGCGTAAACACGGAATATCTCAAATCGGCTGATTTGCGAAATTAGCGAGATCCATATGCGGGCGCAAGGGTCTGATCCGGCTTGTCTGGGGATGACCATTAAAACCACGCGATCGCCCAAATTCCAACACCGCTGTTCCAACAGACGGTAAAATCTGACTTTGGCGAATTGCAGCCCAACCATTCAGTCCTAGCGTTCCCCGGTACGATCGGCCCATGATTCACGAAGTCTTCATGCCTGCCCTAAGCTCCACGATGACCGAAGGCAAAATCGTCTCGTGGGAGAAAGCGCCGGGCGACAAAGTAGCGAAAGGCGAAACGATCCTGATCGTCGAGTCCGACAAGGCAGACATGGACGTGGAATCCTTCAACGAAGGCTATATGGCCGCGATCGTTGTTGATGCCGGTGGTTCCGCCCCCGTGGGTTCCACGATCGCCCTGATTGCCGAAACCGAAGCCGAAGTCGAAGCCGCCAAGGCCCAAGCCGCCAGCCTCGCCAGCGGTGGCAGCGCGCCGGCCCCCGCCGCCGCCCCCGCACCGGCCCCCGAACCCGTCGCCGTGGCCGCCGTTCCCAGCAATGGCACCAGCGCCCCAGCCAGCGCCACCAGCGGCCGGACGATCGCCTCACCCCGGGCCAAGAAACTCGCCAAAGACCTGAAGGTAGACCTCAACGGTCTGACGGGTTCGGGCCCCAACGGTCGAATCGTGGCGGAAGACGTGGAACGGGCCGCCGGTCGCACCCCGGCCGCCGTCCCCGCCCCGATCGCGGCCCCCGTTGCGACCCCGGCGATCGCCCCGGCCCCCGCCGCCGCCCCGGCTCCCCTGCCGCCGATGCCCGGCCAAGCCGTGGCCATGACCACCCTGCAAAAGGCCGTGGTCAACAACATGAACGTGAGCCTGACCGTGCCCACGTTCCGGGTCAGCTACTCGATCACCACCGACAAACTGGACGCACTCTACAAGCAAGTGAAGTCCAAGGGCGTAACCATGACCGCTCTGCTGGCCAAGGCCGTGGCCCTCAGCCTGCGCAAGCACCCGGTGGTAAACGCCGCCTACGCGCCCGCCGCGATCGCCTACCGCAGCGACATCAACATCGCCGTGGCCGTGGCCATGCCCGACGGCGGCCTGATCACCCCCGTGCTGAAGCATGCCGACCAGGTGGATCTCTACTCCCTGTCGCGCAACTGGCAAGACCTCGTGACCCGCGCCCGCAACAAACAATTGCAGCCCGACGAGTACACGACCGGCACCTTTACCCTGTCGAACCTGGGGATGTTTGGGGTCGATCAGTTCGATGCGATCCTGCCGCCGGGCCAAGGCGCAATCCTGGCCGTGGGCGCATCCAAGCCGACCGTGGTGGCCACCGATGACGGTCTGTTGGGCGTGAAGCGGGTGATGAAGGTGAACCTGACCGCCGACCACCGGATTATTTACGGCGCAGATTCGGCGGGCTTCCTGCGCGATTTGGCGGCGCTGCTCGAAGGCGACGTGCAATCCCTGACGCTGTAAACCCTGATTAGCTGACGCAAGCCGCCAGCCTAAATCGTCCGATCGTCCGATCGTTCCCATGCGCGGCGTGGGAACGCATCCCAGACGCTCTGCGTCGTAACCCGCACATGACTTGGGTGACGCAGAGCGTCAAAACCAGCATTCCCACGCAGAGCGCGGGAACGATAGTAGCAAGCCTGAGAACTTTACAGTTTGATGCCAAAAGAAAAACAAGGGGCCATGGCCCCTTGTGACATCAGCGATCGATTGGAATGGCAATGCAATTAGATTGGCAAGACGTTAACTAGAACTTACCTAGAAATCGGTCTCACAGGCGCGGCGATCGCACCCGGTGCTAGAGTACCTGTTCGATTTCGGCAATTTCGGGAATCACTTCCTTCAGACGGCGTTCGATCCCCATCCGCAGGGTCATGGCCGAGCTGGGACAGGAACCGCAGGCCCCTTGCAGACGCAGCTTGACGATCGGCCCGTCAATCTCGACGAGTTCGACGTTGCCGCCGTCCGCCATCAAGTAGGGGCGCAGTTCATCGAGGGTGGTTTCGACGTTGTCAACGGTGAGGGTTAGGGTCATAACGGGCATTGTGGGGTTGGCAAAACTGGCGAGGGTGATACGGTTGATCAACCCTCTGGGCACGCGCGGCTGAATCGCAGGGTCGATCGCGCAATCGCCCGGTCTCTAGTTTATCGCGATTGCTCGCCGACTTTTGCAACAGTCCAGTTGTTAAACCCAGGGAAGCCCGGATGCCACCGTGGACACCACAGCCGACGGGACGATCGGAGATCGAACCCGATCGCAGCCCCGCAACGAGCGCGAGCCGGTCTCTGTTGTTCGCCCAGGTTATTCGCCCAGCCGCTAGGCCAGGTGATTAGTCCACCAACACGGTGAAGGTCAGCGGCGGCAACTCGATCGCCCCGATTTGCGTCACGGTCAGGCAGTAGCGATCGCCCGGCCGCACATCCAACATCGACAGGCGCAACATCCCCTCACCCGTGGCCTGCACCGAGGCGCGCGGGCCGCTCAGGGTCGCGGTTCCCATGCCCGGTAGCCGCAAGGTGAGGTCGATCGAGGGTTGCTCGGCGGCGGGGCTGTAGCGAGCTTCTACCCGCAGGGCCCCGCCATCCGCCAACCATTCCTGGGTCGTCAGGCGTTGGCTGGCACTCAGCTTGAGGGTCAGCCGCTCCAACAGTTCCCGCGCTGCCAACAGGGCCAGCGTCATCTGTTGTTTCGGATCAGCACCGTCGTATTCCACATAGTCCATGGGAAACCGACTGGCGGGGCTGGCGGGGCTGGCAGACCGCACGGCCGCCGCCCACCGCAACACAACGCCGGCCTGATTGTTCAGCATTCGATCTTGGCCCGGAAACAAGTCATCCACAGCCTGCATCAGGGCGACCCCTTCCTTCAGGGCCTGGGTGACGATCGATTGGCAAGCGGTCAGCAACCGCTCGGCGACTTCCGTGGGCAGAGTGGTGGGCAAATTCAGGGATTGGAGTTGCCGCAGCCAGGGATTGCTGGGAACTCGGGCGATCGCCGGTGCGTCCTCGTAGGTGTCGAGGTACTCAAGCTCCATACCCGGCGATTCCCAGGGAAACAGAGGCGGGCGCTGGGTCGCTTCCAGCATGAGCCGCTGTTTCAGCAGAGCGTGATAGCGCTGGTCAACCACAGGCATTGCATCAAGTTCGAGCATAGGATTCGCAACCGATAAATCGCTGGAGGATAGCGATCGCTCCGATGCGGGGTCGATCCCAAAGTCCACCTCCAGGGTGTCTAGGGGATCAAACGCATTTGCAGTCAGGGCTTGTTCGATCGCCCGATCCACATCCACCGGATCGAGATCGAGCTGCCGATCGGCCGCCGTCGCAGAGTCCAAACCGGTTTCCAGATCCAGAAACTGGCCTAGGAGCTGCGCCTGCAACGCACTAGGAACGCTATCTAAGTTGCTATTCATCCGTCCCTCTCCTCGTTCCGGACTCTGTGCGATTACGAATTTCCCAAGCCGCTTCCAACAGCTTGAACCAAAGTTTTTGGACTTGGGACAGGGCGATCCCCAGGGATTGAGCCACGGCCCGATCGTCTGCGCCCGCCCGTTTGAGTTCCACCAACTTGGCGATTTCGGGGCCCAACTGCGTGATCAGGGCATCCCACTGACGCGGGGTGAGACCCAAATCGCGCTCTAGATCCACATCCAACCATTGGTGGACCAATTCCCAACGGTGCAGCAGCGCAAAGCGGATCAAATGATATTTAAACCGCTGCTGCAGATAGTCGCGTTGGCGAGAATCGAGGCCCAGGACTTTTTCAATTTCGCTGGCGGACAGATCCTTCAGCCGCAGGGCGAGGTAATTGACGCATTCCTCTTGGTTGCGTTCGCGCAGATAGGCGATTAGTTCGTCAATCACGGCCTGCCGCAGGGCGCTGTCCATCACCTCGGTGGGTTCCTTGGCGCTGATTCGATCGCGCACCTGTTGCACCGAGGCATCATCCCAGGAATAGCCCTCGCCGCTGTCGCTGGCGCTTTCGGCGGCCTGCTCCATGTCGATCGAGGTTTCCGGCGGTTGTTGCCGCGCAAAGGTTTGGGCCCGCAGCACAATTAATTGTTGCGATCGGCCCCCCGGCAGCGGAATCCGCCGCTTAGCGTAGCGCTCCACAAAGGCCATATATTCCGCCAACTCCAGCCGTACCCGGGGGGTGTAGTCCGCGGGCAACTGGTTTTCGCGGCGGAAGGCCCCAAGGGATTCTACATAGAACCCTTGCAGAAAATCCTCGATCGCCAACAGCCGCGCTTGGTAGCTGGTGCGCGATCGGGCGGGGGAAATATATCGATAAATGATGGCACTCAGGGTGCTGTGCAGCTCCGCGCGCCCCCGCTGGGATCCCAGTTGGTAGTAGCGCAAGTTTTGCTGCAACCGATGGCGCGCCAAACTGTGCGCCCAGCCGAGTACATCACCGGAGGATTGAATCCGGCGGCTTTCGGTACAAATGCGATCGACCTCCGCCGCAATTCGATCGGCCACCGCCGTGCAAACCGACTCCGGAGCCGTTGTCCCCGACTGCAACTCCCGCAGCAATAGCTCGATCGTCGATTCCACGCCCCTACAACTCTCGTTTGATGCCAACATTACAACCGACCATTGCGACTTATGCCACCCCAAAGCCCCGGAGATGTCCTACGGAACGGTTTACCATGACAAGCATAATCGACTCAGCGATGGACACCACAGCCGATCGGCCACCACGTGCTATTCGCGACGGATTTCCCCGTTAAACCACGCGACCCAACCCGGCCCCGCGATCGGCTCCATGTCCGCTGAATCTTGCCCCTGACCGTCCTTATTTTTTGCCCCGTTTGCATAGCCGTTGCCTAGCCATGGATCTTGAAAGCCAAATTCAAATTCTGATCGACAATGCCCCTAAAGACGGTCAAACCCCCGAAATCGTTGCTGCGATCGCCCCAGCCCTGATTTATTTCGCCAACCAACTCAGCCGCGAAGACTACTACATCCTACAAACCCTGAACGGCGACTGGGTGCGCGTCACCCTCGGCAACCGACGCGAACAAGGTATCGAAAAGAACGTCGTCTACGCATTTCCCACCATCCAAGACGCGGCCCGCGGCCCCCTCCCGGCCAAGGATCCCAACCTGATGGCGGTTCCATTTCCGGTCACGCATATCTTGTTTCAGCTCATGGCCATGGAAGCGATCGATAGCATCGTTTTCTTTGATATTCCCGGCGATGTGGTGCAAGGGATTGAAGTGGGGCGCGATGCCTTTCAAGAAACCGTGCGCAACCTCTTTTCCCAAGTGCAGCAATGGCAAGAGGGCGACATGATTCCAAATCCATTGCCCAATATTTCCCCTACAATTCCATCGGATTTTGCCTAGGTTTTTCGCCCAAGGTCAGAGTCCTAGCCCAGTAGTTAAGTCGGTTAGGTTGAGGGACGAAACCCAACACAATCACGATGATTCATACACCCTGATTCATGATGATGATTGCTGGGTTTCGCAAGGCTCAGCCTACCTTGGATCTAAAATACAAAACACAACTTCCATCGCAGCCAATTTCCGTGAACGTTCAATGTCTGAAGACGTTTTATTTAGCAGTAGTTGGGACTTTATATTATCCCGTGACGGCAAGGGGCAGTTAATCTTTGCTGTGTTGTGTGGCAGCGTTGGGGTCTATGACATCACGTTTCCGCTGAACTCAGAAGAAGTTGCCCGTTGGGAGCGCGAAGGGGAAACCTTTTTAAGATATTTGAGCGATCGAGTCCGCAATAATTCTGAGGAATATCTAGCCCGACAGAACAGTTCATCCGTGTGATTTAAACTTTCAATCTGATTTGAATGTAATTACTTGAATGTAACTATTTGAATATGATTAACGAGTCGTGAAGTTTTGGACGGCGTAGACTTTGCCAGCCAGCGAATCGACCACAATGCCATATCCAAAATGGGTATAGTCCGGTAGTAATAAATTTTCGCGATGACCGGGACTATACATCCAACCTTTCTGATTTTCTTCAATGAGTTTGAAGTTCAAAACAACACCCGCCGCGCCTTCCATTTTCATGATGTTTTCCCCGGCTCCCCCTTTACCGCCCAGGGCCGCAAATCGATCGGATGGGGTTTTACCTTCGGGGGTCACATGGTCGTAATAGTGACGATCGAGCATGTCTTGGGCATGGCGCTGGGCTGCTTCCGCCAAAACCGGATCTTCAACCAGCGGTTTTAGGCCGTTTAAGCGGCGATCGCGATTCACCAATTGCAACGCCAAGGCCCGACTTTCCGCGAGCGATCGCCCCTGGTGCGCCGTGCCCAACGTGATCAACGGTTTGCCAATTTGCCAATCGGGGCCGCCCGCGCCATTGTCAAATCGGAAAAAATCGCGGCTTTGGCCTAACAGAATCCCGACAATCATCACGATCGCCAGCCACTGACCGGGAGCCATTCGCATTGGAAATCGCTTGGGTGATCGCCGGGATTTTCGCATCGGTCACGCCTCAATCATGGCCTACGACACCTGCAAAGCGGCTTCGGGCAAAGCGCCTTGCATCCGACCGAGCCAGTCGATCAGGTTCTCCAATTGCTGCTCGGCTTTCATGACCCCTAAACCGCGCACCATCACCTTTTTAGGCAGATAAACAAAGCGCGATCGCAGGTGGTCGGGCAAGTTTTCGGCTAATAGTTTCCAGGCCGGTTCTTCCATCGGGGTTTCGAGAATCACGTGCTGTTTGTTCTCGATCCGAATGCGTGAGAAGCCGAGTTTTTTGGCCGTTTGTTTCAGTTCCATCACGCGCAAGAGCTGCAAACAAGCGGGCGGAATCGGGCCGTAGCGATCGCTCCAGTCGGCGGCAATTTCCGTGAGTTCCCGCTTGCTGCTGGCGGTGGCAACCGATCGATAGGCGCTCATCTTTTGTTCCAGATCGGGAATGTAGTCGTTCGGAATAAACGCCGTCAGGTGCAAATCGATTTGGGTGTCGTCCACCTGGGGGATTTCCTGACCGCGAATTTCGTCGATCGCCTCTTGCAATAGCTCCATATACAGATCGAAGCCGATCGCATCCATTTGCCCCGATTGTTCCGCACCCAAAAGATTGCCCACGCCGCGAATTTCCATGTCGCGCATTGCTAATTGATAGCCCGATCCAAGTTGGGTAAATTCTTGGATTGCCCGCAGTCGTTTGCGCGCCGCTTCTGATAGGGATCCCTTGCGGTTATAGAACAGCCAAGCGTGGGCTTGAATGCCAGCTCGACCCACGCGCCCACGCAATTGATAGAGCTGAGAAAGCCCAAATTTTTCGGAATCTTCAATCAGGATTGTGTTCACGCGGGGAATGTCCAAGCCCGATTCCACAATCGTGGTACAAACCAAAATATCCGCCTCACCACTGCCAAAGGACAGCATCGTGGCTTCCAATTCGCCTTCGTCCATTTGCCCATGGGCGATCGCAATTCGCAGGCTCGGAACTAATTCCAATAAATTCGCCGCCACCTGTTCAATGCCTTCGACGCGGGGCACCACATAGAAAATTTGCCCACCCCGATCGAGTTCCTGGCGAATGGCCGATCGCACCGCTTCGGGATCGTAGGGCGCGAGGTGAGTTTGAATCGGGCGGCGGTTGGGCGGCGGGGTCGTAATCAGGCTCATTTCGCGAATACCCGACAGCGCCATATAGAGCGTTCGGGGAATCGGTGTGGCGCTCAGGGTCAGCACATCTACTTGGGTTTTCAGGGCTTTAATTTTCTCCTTTTGATTCACCCCAAATCGCTGTTCTTCATCGACCACTAATAGGCCCAAATCTTTAAATTGGGTCGATTTACTTAACAGGGCATGGGTTCCCACCACAATGTCTAATTCCCCGGTGGCCAGGCGTTTTTGAATCTCTTTCCGTTCCTGGGGCGATCGGAAGCGATTCATTAGCCCAATCTGAATCGGATAGGGGGCAAAGCGTTCTTTTAGGGTGTGGTAATGCTGTTGAGTGAGAATCGTTGTGGGCGCTAGCAACGCGCATTGTTTACCGGCAATCACAGCCTTGAAAATGGCGCGCACGGCCACTTCGGTTTTGCCAAACCCCACATCGCCACAGACCAACCGATCCATGGGGCGATCGCTCTCCATGTCCCGTTTCACGTCTTGGGTTGCCTTTAGTTGATCCGGCGTAGGTTGGTAGGGAAATGAGTCTTCTAATTCCTGCTGCCAGGGCATATCCGGTGGCAGGGCTTCACCGCGTTGTTCCGATCGTGCCGCGTAGAGTTGTAGCAAATCCACCGCCAATTTCTTGATGGTTTTGCGAACTTTCGCCTTGGTTTTTTCCCAAGTGTTTCCCGTCATGCGGTGCAAGTCGGGCGGGCTGTCTTGGGTGCGGCGATAGCGCGACAAACTCCCCACTTGATCCGCCGCAACGCGCAGCAAACCATCGGCGTATTGCAACACCAAATATTCGCGAGTTTGGTTGTCAAAAACAATTTTTTCGAGCTTTAAAAACCGCCCGATTCCGTGATTGCGGTGCACCACATAATCACCGGGGGCCAGCTTGTTAGGATCGACCTGTTTCGACGTGGCGCGGCGGCGTTTGCGCACATACCCGGGCGTGGCCAAGGCGTGCTGCCCAAAAAACTCCCGATCGGTCAGCACCGTAATTCGATAGGTCGGCAGCACAAAGCCTTCGAGTTCCGCCAGGCCGGAATATTTGACCGCCACGGGCACTTGGTTGCCCTGGAGCCGATCGATCGCCTGAAAGTCGCGCGGGCTGGGCACAAACTGCGCGGGACAATCGTGCTCTTGCAGCAGGGCCACGGAGCGGCTGGGCTGGGCCGACAGCAACCAAATGGCAAACTTGCGATCGACCTCGCCGCGAATGAAGTCCGCCAGCTTGCCAAATTGGTGCGGCGTGGCGGGCAGCGGGCGGGAGGCGAGATTCACCGGCCGGGGCGCATTCTCAATCAGCGGCGACACGGTTTCGGTAGCCAGCTCACTCAAAAAACAGCGATCGAACCGCCCCACCTCCGTCAACACCGCCCCAAAGGACCAGTGAATCGGCCGCAGGGGTTCCCCATGGGGCAAGGCCTCCGGCTGTTCGTTCACAATTTCCAACTGCTCCGCCGCGTGCTCCACCCACCGATCGGCGTGGCCCGCGCAGTGGTCGAGTTCGTCGATCGCCACGATCGCCCCCTCGGGCAAATAGTCCAGCAGGCTCGCAGGCGGATCAAACGCCCGGCCCAACAACCGCCGCACCCCCTCGGTCTCCGATCGCAGCTCCTCCGTTTCCGCCTCGGTTGCCGTCGCCTCGTCATCCCAACCCAAGGCCGCCCGGACGATCGGCCCAAAATCCGTCGGAGTCAGCACCACCCGAGAGACCGCATCGAGCGATCGTTGATTCGACGGGTCAAACTCCCGAATCTTTTCCAAACTGTCGCCAAACCACTCCAACCGCACCGGCAGCTCCGACGACACCGGAAACACATCGATAATGTCCCCGCGCTGGCTCCACTGGCCTTCGGTTTCCACCAGCGAAACGCGCTCATAGCCCAACCGCGCCAACTTGCGGCCCAGATCCGTGAGATCCGACTCCGCACCCGGTTCCAAATTGATGCAATAGGGATCGAAGGCCTCAACCGGCGGCAAATGTGGTTGTAGTGCCCGCTCCGTGGTGACGATCGCGATCGGCTTCGGGTCGCCGTGGAGCGATCGCCCCCGCAAATCCGCCAACACCTGCAACTGCCCCCACAGGGTTTCCTGCTCCGGGTCAAAGGGTTCGTAGGGCGAGGCCTCCGACGTGGGGTAAAAGTGCAGCGCCCCAAAACCCATTTCTTGCATTTGGGCCGCCCAGCGGCTGGCTTCCTCCAGCGTCGCCGTCACCACCAGCAGCGATCGGCCCCGCGCCTGGGCCAACGCCGAAATCGTCAGGGCCTTGGGCAACTGGGCCGCGCCGCTAAAGATTAGTTGTCGATCGCGATCGAGCCGGGCCAAAAACTCATCCGTCAACGGAGACCGCTGTAAGGCACGAACGATCGACGCAAAAGCCATAATCCAGACCCCTTAAAACCCTAGAAGCGCGCCAAAGTCCCCACCACAGGAAGATTGTGGCTCCTTTGAAATATTAGCGCGAGCAGTCAGCCCCTCTGATTCTAGGAGGTTGTTGGGTACTTTTACCGATGGAGAACTAGCCAAGCGATCATATCGCCCCGTTTTAGTCTGTTTCTAGCAACTCGCCCAAGTCAATCAACTCCTGAAACGACTGAGTAGGTATTTAATAATCCCAACCCTATTCATTCAATTCACACTTTTTTCATGCTTTGGAAGATATCGAAAACGTTTCTTTCGCGACAAATCAAGTTCCAGTGATCGTGGGAAAAAGGAGGCTCAGCCCCCGATTTCTCGCTGATCTGCATTCATCATTTGGGTCAGCAGAGTATCAATTCTGGCTTTTCAAACATCGTCCAAGAGCTAATTCATCAGTATGATCTTTCCTGGCAATTCATCCATTTGGATGTTGCCCCAGGCAAACTCTAGCAAAATCGACGCAGCCCTAAACACCGTTCAACCGCCTCGACAGATCACCCCTGCCGGACAGTAACCCAGTCTACGCATCTCTCTTCCTCAGGATCTACCATGCCAGTCAGCTTCAGCGGCTCGTCCTACTCTCAAAACTTCGACGGCCTCGCCAGTTCAGGGACTAATCCCACTTGGGCGAATGACTCCACTCTGCCGGGATGGTCTCTCTTTCGCCAGCCATCTCCCGGCATTGCCATCACTCAATACAGTGTGGGTACTGGCAGCAGTAACACGGGCAATTTTTATAGTTATGGGGCTTCTGGCAGTAGCGATCGGGCCCTGGGTGGACTAGGCTCCGGCAACGATTATTTTGGTACTCCTACTACTGGCAATGTGGCAGGATGGATTGCATTTTCCGCCACCAACGACACAGACATCACCCTTAGCAACCTATCGGTTCTTTTCACCGGGGAACAGTGGCGCAATGGCGGTAACACCAGTCCCCAAACCATGGCCTTCGAGTACGGTTTTGGTGACAGCTTTGCAACAGTTTCAAACTGGACAGCCGCCGGAAGCAACTTCAACTGGACTTCCCCGATCGCCACAGACACGGCCGCTGGACTCGATGGCAATGTTGCTGCGAATCGCGTTACAGGTCTCGGCGGTAAGCTTTCTAACTTGGCCTGGGCGAAAAACTCCACCCTCTGGTTCCGTTGGGTTGAGAACAATGACGAGGTCAACGATCACGGCTTGGCGATCGACGACTTTTCCCTGCAAGCGCCGATCGTCAACCTGTCCGTAGACACTAGCGATGGTTCCGAAGCCAACACCACCGTCATCACCGTCACCGCCACCAGTTCCATAGCGGTTACTGGCGAGCAGACCGTTGCCCTAGCCGTCACCGGCATCACCGCCACTGACTACACCCTCAGCAACACCACTATCCAGATCCCTGACGGAACAACCACCGGCTCAGTCACCTTCACCGTAGTCAACGACTCCCTAGCGGAAGGAACCGAGAAAGCCACCCTCACCATTTCATCCCCAACCAGCGGCATCAACCTAGGAAAGGTCACTACCGCTGACATCACCATCACCGACAACGATGAGGCCGGTGTACCGACACCAACTCCTAGCCCAACTCCTGCTCCTGCACCCACGCTCACTGCGCCAACGATCCCGATCGTGCCCGCACCTCCGGCCCCCGCTTACTTCTCGGTCAACTGGGGCAACAACGGCTCGATGATTCTCAATGCCACAGATGTTCCCATTCGCTTCGGGGCGAGCCAAGATAACGGCAGTCCCTTCCAAACCCTGACGATCACGAGCCTCAGTCCCAATCCCCTGAAGCTTCTGGGGTTGGAATTGCCAGCCGGTTTCAGCTTGGTTGATCCCCTGCCGGATGTGGTGCTGCCGGGTCAGGCAATTCCCATCACCCTCAAGCTCGGTGGCCAACCTGGCGACTACTCGGGGCAATTTGTTCTGAAAACCGATGGCGATCCTCAATCCTATCGATTCCCACTGGTGGGCAAACTGTCTGGATCGGTTGTGCCGCTGCCGGTTTGTCCTTGCGAAACCTTGGCGGAACCGACGATTCCCGCCAGTGCAGCGTTGCAAACCGGCAGTGACGGCAGAGACCCACTCCGGGGTACATCCGGCAGTGACCATCTAATCGGTCAAGGCGGTAATGACGAACTGGGCGGTGGACGCGGTACGGATTATCTCTTTGGGGGCGAGGGCGATGATTCGCTATTTGGCGGGCGTGACCCGGATTGGCTGAACGGCGGGGCGGGTAATGATTTGCTGTCGGGCGATCTGGGGACGGATACGGTGTTGGGCGGGGCTGGCGATGATCTGATCTTTGGCGATCGCGGCACGCCGGGTGAGTCGATCGAGTCGGGGGCGGATCTGCTCTGCGGCGGTGAAGGCAATGACACGCTCTATGGCAACCAACAGGCCGATACGCTCTGCGGGGGCTTGGATAGCGATTGGCTCTTTGGCGGCCGGGGTGCTGACTGGGTGTTTGGCGGCGATGGTGACGACATCCTCAGTGGCGATCGGGGTGAGGACACGCTAATCGGCGGCGCGGGGCGCGATCGCTTTGTGATTCGTGAGGGCACTGAGACGATTCTCGACTTTGAAGATGGGATCGATCGCTTGGTCTTGCCCGTGGAGATTGGCTTCGAGTCTCTCAAGCTCTCAGTCAGCGATGGCTTCCTGAACCTCAGCAATGGCACGACTCTGCTGGCCAAAATTGCCAACCTCACACCCAATCAATTGACGGCGACTGATTTGGCTCCGGCTCCGTTCTAGAATCCATTGTTTAGCACCGAATCAGGGGCGACGCTCTGATAAATCTTGTGACGATTGCTTCACCCCTGATTTCACTGTTTTTGCTGAAACGTTGCGTCTTTTCTGATATGAAAAACTCCCAAGGAATACTAATCTTTTTTTGCGGCAAGATGGGGGCGGGGAAATCCACCCGATCGCGCCAAATTGCCCAGGAATTAAACGCGATTTTGATTTCGGAAGATGAGTGGCTCGGTCAGCTTTATCCCCAGGAAATCGAAGGATTAGCGGACTATATTCACTACTCTCGCCGCCTAAAGGGACTGCTCAAACAGCATTTGGCAACGTTGCTGAAGGCGGGACTCTCGATCGTGATGGATTTTCCCGCGAATACGAAAACCCAACGGGCTTGGTTCCAAGAACTGATCCGCGAGCATAATCTTGCCTATCGATTCATCTATTTAGATGTGGACGATCGAACCTGTTTGGCGCAGATTGCCCAACGCCGCCAAGCACAACCCGATCGCGCACAATTTGACACGGAAGCGATGTTTCACGAGGTGACGCGCTTTTTTGAGCCGCCCACGGCCGAGGAGGGTTGGGCGATCGAGTGGATTCGCCATGCCGCCGTCGATCGCTAGCCCGGTTCAGGAGGGGCGATCGGCCTGGGCAAAGGCGATCGCCCCACAGTTGGTGGCAACTCCTGAGCCACATCACGGCAAGACCGGATGAGAAGTAGTAGGATTACGGTGTAAATTTGCCCCCTCTGGGCGATCGCATTCCCCTTGCCCCGTGGGCGAGTCGTCACCGATGTTGCTTTCCCGTTCCGTATGAGTTCTGCAATCACCGAATTAGCCATCGTTGCGGCGTTGACGGTAGCTAACGGGGTTTTTTCCATGTCGGAAATGGCGATCGTCTCATCGCGCAAGACCCGCCTGCAAAATCGAGCCGATCGGGGCGATCGCTCCGCCCAAGCCGCCCTCGCCCTGGCCGAGTCTCCCAACCAGTTTTTATCCACCATCCAGATCGGCATCACCCTGATCGGCATCCTCACGGGGACCTTTGGGGGAGCCGCCCTGTCCGCCGAACTCCGGCCTCTGCTGGCCGCCATTCCGCCCCTCGAACCCATGAGCGGTGCGCTGTCCGTGGTGATCACCGTAGCTGGCATCACCTATATATCACTGGTGGTGGGCGAACTGGTTCCCAAGCGGCTGGCCCTGGGCAACCCGGAGCAGATTGCCTCAAATGTGGCCTTGCCCATGCGGACGTTATCGTGGGTGACTGCCCCGATCGTCTATTTATTAAGCCACTCGACGGATCTGATTGTGCGATCGCTCGGCACCACCGTTTCCACCGAGCCGCAAGTCACCGAAGAAGAAATCAAGCTACTGCTGCAACAGGGCACGGAAGCCGGCACTGTCGAAGAAGCCGAGCAGGAAATTGTGGAGCGCGTGCTGTCCTTGGGCGATCGGCCCGTCAGCTCCGTCATGACCTCCCGCCGCGAAGTGGTTTGGCTCGACCTCGACGCGCCGCTCCACGAAACGATCGAGCAAATCATCAACAGCCACCACCAGCGCTTCCCCGTTTGTCGCGACAGCCTCGACGAAGTGGTCGGGTTTATTCAGGTCAACGATCTGCTGGCCCAAACCCTGATGAACCAAACCCTCAACCTCACAGGCTGCCTGCGCCAACCATTGATCGTGCCCGAAACTACCGGCACCCTGCGGATTTTGGAAATGTTCCGCGAAACGGGGCTGCACATTGCCCTCGTGGTCGATGAATACGGCGTGGTGCAAGGGCTAGTCACGATCAACGACATGCTAGAGGCGATCGTCGGCGACCTGACCGATGCGGATGAAGAAGACACCCCGAAAGTCGTGCAACGGGAAGACGGCTCCTGGCTGGTGGACGGGATGCTCGCGATCGAACGGATGCGCGACGAACTAGACATGACCGAACTCCCCGGCGAGCGCGAGGGGCGCTACCAAACCGTAGCGGGCTTCGTGATTGCCTCCCTGGGTCATATTCCCAAAGCCACCGATACCTTCCGCTGGAGCGAATTCCGCTTCGAGGTGGTAGACATGGACGGCAACCGAGTCGATAAAATCCTGGTCTCCAAACCTGGCCCCGCTACCACCCCACCGCCCCCAGCCGAGTCCTAGCCCGTACCGGCGACGCAGCACACCCGCCGAGACCGCCCCCGACCAGGCCATAGCATTAGTTCGATCCACAATCCCTTGCGATGAACCCCCATTACCCGTGATTCAAGACCACTAATCAACCCTAGTCGTAGCCAAAAAATCCTTAATTTCAGGCGAATGATCGGGATGATCAGCCAAAACCCAAGTATTCCGACCGCGATGTTTTGCTTGATAGAGGGCCTGATCCGCCGCAATAATGAGACCGTCCAGGGATTGATGCATCATGGGAATTTGAACCGCAATCCCTTGGCTCACCGTCACGAACACCCGCTCATGATTCGCATCTCCGTCTAAATCGAACGATGGATGGGGAGTTTCAATCTTTAACTGAGCAATCACAGCTTGGATATTCTGGGCCACCCGCACCGCACCCGCCGGATCGGTTTCAGGCAAAATCACCGCGAACTCCTCTCCACCATAACGAGCCAGCAGATCGATCGGTCGATTTAAAATACTCTTAACAGCCTGCGCAATTGCAAACAAACAGCGATCGCCCGCAGGATGTCCATAGCAGTCGTTATAGGCTTTGAAGTGATCGATATCCAACAAAATTAAAGACAAATAGCGTTCACTGCGTGTCAAACGCTGCCACTCTTTCTGCAAAACATCATCAAACAATCGACGATTAGCCACCTGAGTTAACGCATCAATTTTCGTCAGGTTTTCAAGTTGTTGATTGGTCAATTCCAGCGCCGTCACCGTCTTCGCTAGATTTTGAGCTTGAATCTGAGATTGGGTCAACAACTTAGCATGATCCAATGCCACACTAAAATGCATCGATAATTGTTGAATAAATTGAATTTCAGAGGCTTTCCAGTTACGATAAAAACTGCACTGATGAATATATAACAATCCCCAAAGTTCACCATCTTCCATCAGGGGAGTAATAATTTGCGACTTGACTTGCAAGCGGCTTAGAAGGTGTCGATAGCATTCTTGAAAGCCAGCTCGGTCAATATCTAGAAAAACTTGAATCTTCCCTATTTGTAGGTCTAAATAATATTGGTCTTGAAAACAGGAAAACGGGACTTCCAAAGGAATCGCAGGATCATAATCAGCCAGCACATTCTCGGTAATGAACTTACCGAATCTATCCCCAGAGTTCTCATAAAATTTCAGAATACTGACTCGATCGGCATGGAGCGCCTTACGCACCTCACGAGTCGTGGTTTGAAACAAAACTGACAGGTCGAGCGATTCACGAATTTTAGTAATCAGATCAAATAAGACCTTTTGTTGGTGGTTGACTTCTAGCAAGTCATGTCTGGTTTCAGACAAAAGTTGTGCCTGTTGAATAGCAATTCCCAATTGGGTTGCGACCTGCGAGAGAAATTGCAGTTCTGAATCCTGCCATTGGCGCGCTGACGTGTGTTGATAAATGGCTAGAATACCCCAGAGTTTTTGTCCCGAAAAAATTGGAGCCGTCGCATAGGCACGAATATGGAACTGTTCGAGAATATCAATATGACAACGAGATAAATTTGCATTATATACATCTGCAACTGCCAAGATTTCATTATTTTGGTAGCGCCCACCATGATTTTCTTGTAAATAAGAGTCGTTCCAAACCGTGTTTTTTCCAAAGGATTCTAAGTTTTCCCATCCAGATTCAGCAAATTCAAAATCACCAACGAATTCTCCATCCCAATTATCAAAAAACCGATAGACAGCTACTCGTTCTGCATGAAGCAAGCGACAGGTTTCCCGGGATGTGGCTTTAAAGATCATGTCGAGATCGAGAGAGCCACGAATTTTACTAATGACGCGATAGAGCGCTTTTTGGCGGTTTTCAATTTCTGTAATATATGTTTCTTGTTCTTTAAGGCGTGCTTCAGTGTTTGCAATATAAATTTTCTGTGCTTGTAGTTGTGATTTTAGGTCACGGATACTTGGAAATTTAAAAATTTTGTGAAGAACTTCTGCAAATAAGTTAATCATTTTAATCCAAAACCCATAGAGACCCTAAACCACGCCAGGATTGGCAGTTTTTATAATTTTAATCGATCATAATCAGTTGATAATTTTTGGCCATTGCCGCCTCTCGAATGGCCGATCGCCCTCGGTTCCAGCATCAGACGGCCTAGCAGCGGTCCAATCTAGTGCTTTCCTAGGCCGCTCGCCATCGCAACGGGGCCTGCATACCCCTAACGGCCAGCCATCGCCCAACGACCGAATCCTCGGCATCACCGATCGACCCATTCAACCCAATGACTTCGCGCGGGTCTAGACCGGTGTGGGGTTTGCTGTCGATGCCGATCGGTTGACATCACAAAGACAATATTGACTGCAGATCTTGCTGAGATTAATCGTGTAAGATTGAGTGATAACTGGCACAGCGATCGCGGATTTTGACCACGATTTCGACCACGGGAGCTTCGCGCGACGGCCAAACCACAGCTCCCCGCGATCGCGCATCCTGTTAGACCACCGGATTAGACCACTGGAGTGGCAACGTTGATTTCTTAAAAATTTGATAAAAGCTAAACACACTACCATAAATCATCATTTTTTGACCCCAGGGTATTACCCCTACCCCCTTGTGGAAAACTACCCGATCGGGCAAAAATCTGTGGAAAACCTGTGGAAAAGTACCCCTATTCTGTGGAAAACCTGTGGAAAAACCCTGGGTATTCTGTGGAAAAAAAAATTCTTCTGTGGAAAACTTTTCTAGGTATAAATACCCTGTGGAAAAACCCCCCTACTTTTTCCACAGGTTTTCCACAGGGGGCGATCGCTGAAAGGCGCATGAAATAACGATTTTTTTGAGTTTTCCACATTTCCACAGGCCCTACTACTACTAAATATTTAAAATTTAGAGAGAGGAAGAAGAAATAGATAGTCGAGCTAAAAAAATTTTGCAAAATCGATCAAAAATCCTGGCGAAGGCACGGACGGACTCCATGGCGCAGGATCCACTTTTTTGGGTGGGGTCGATCGAACCGGAGCGACCAAGGCTGGAGACGACAGGATCCGAAAGCGGCTGAGTGTCCAAGGGAGGATTGGACGAATCCGAAAAACGGCTAAAAACCAAGCAAAATCAGGCTTTGAGCGCTGAGTGATTGATCGAGCTGTGGCCAAGATTCTCGATCGGCAAGGGAGCGATCGCCCCTTGGGCAAACGACTGAAAACTAAGCTAGGCCTTGACTCTTGGGATTTTGGATCGGTTTCAGCGAGGGCGATCGGGCCCAGATTTCTCGCAACTGCCGATGCTTCGATGGGAGATTTTGGGTTACACTCAGGGCTGCTCATCGGGGCCAGAATTTTCCCCGGCGGCGGCAGCCGTTTTCCACAAAAAGCTCCGAACCCCAAGCCCATGAAGCTGCTTTGCGCCCAAAGCGACCTGAGTGCCAACCTTTCGCTAGTCAGCCGCGCCGTGCCGTCGCGACCGACGCACCCGGTTTTGGGCAATGTGCTGCTGACCTGCGATGCGGGCACTCAGCGCGTGAGTTTGACCGCTTTTGACCTGAGTTTGGGGATCCAAACCAGTTTTCCGGCGGAGGTGGAGGATTCCGGCGAAATTACGCTGCCGGCCAAGCTGTTTTCGGACATTGTGGGCAAGCTGCCCAATGGTGCGGTGTCGCTGGATGCGAACGAGGAGTGCTCGGCGGCGATCGCGGCCCAGTCCAGCCGCTACCAGATTCAGGGCATGAGCGCCGAGGAGTTCACGACCCTGCCCGTGGTGGAAACCGGCGAGGCGGTGTATTTGCCCGTGGCGGCGCTGCTGGAGGGGATGCGCGGTTCGCTGTTTGCGGCGAGCAATGACGAAACGAAGCAGATTTTGACCGGGGTGCACCTGTCGGTGGCGGCGGATTCGCTGGAGTTTGCGGCGACGGATGGCCACCGGTTGGCGGTGGTGCGGGCGGCCGTGGTCGAAGACGAGGACGCGGAAGCCACGACGGTGGAACCCTTTGCGGTGACAGTTCCGGGGCGGACGCTGCGGGAGTTGGAGCGGATTTTGGCGGCGCAGCAGTCGAGCGAGCCGGTGGCGCTGTATTGCGATCGGGGGCAGTTGGCCTTGCAGTGGGGCGACTATTACCTCACCAGCCGCACCCTGGAGGGGCAGTACCCGGCCTACAACCAACTGATTCCGCGCCAGTTCGATCGACAAGTGACCGTGGAGCGCAAACTGTTGCTGGGAGCGCTCGATCGGATCTCGGTGATTGCCGACCAAAAGAGCAATCACATCGTCAAGTTCTCGATCAACGCGGCTGACCAAAAGCTATCAATTTCGGCGGATGCCCAGGACGCGGGCAGCGGCAGCGAGACGATCGAATCGGCCCAAATTTCCGGCGAAGACATTGACATCGCCTTCAACGTCAAGTATTTGATGGAATCGCTGAAAAACCTCTCCACCACTGAAATTCAGCTTCAGATGAACACGCCCACCAGCCCTGTGGTGATCACGCCGCTGGGTGGCGCGAAGGCAACGCACTTGGTGATGCCGGTGCAGGTTCGCAGCTAGATTTGTGGCCACCCGCGACCACAACCAAGACTCAGATCATCATCAAAATAATCAAAATCTAGGAATCACCGATCGAACCCGACCGGTGATTTCTGGTATCTAGCAGCCCTAGGAAGGAGGGGGAAATGGCTCAGATGAGGAATCGGTCACGATCGGGAAATGATGCCCTCTGGAGGCTGCTGGGAGTTGTGGGGGCGATCGCCTGCTGGTGGGGCCCGCCGGCCCTCGTTTGGGCCGAGGCCCCGATCGCCCCCCGCCTCGAACCGGTGAAAATCGACCAACTGGCACAACCCCCAGCGGCCGTTTGGCAAGATCTAGCCGGATCACAAGTGATTTATCTGGGGGAAATTCATGATCGATCCGAGGATGTCCCGATCAAATTGGAGGTTATCCACAGGGTTTTTCAACAGGTGGAAAACTTTGGCAGAAATTCGGGCAGAAATTCGGGTAGAAATTTGGGTAGAAACTCGGGTGAACCATCGGTTAGCAACTCGGGCCAATTTTCGATCGCCCTGGAAATGTTTCAGCAGCCCTTTCAGCCGGTGATTGATCAATACCTGGCCGGTGAGATTAACGAGGCAGAATTGCGCGATCGCACGGAATTTGACCAACGCTGGGGCTACGACTGGGAAATCATTGCGCCGATTTTGCGGTGGGCGCGGGCCAACTCGATCGCCGTCGTGGCCCTCAACCTGCCCCAGGATGTGACCCGCCAAATTGCCCGCCAGGGGTTGGATCGCCTGGAACCCGACGCTTGGCAATGGTTGCCACTGCGATCGGACTGGGATTTAGATCAACCCGCCTACCGAGCCTGGTTGCGGCAAATTTATGACGACATTCACCAGCAGCACGGAGCCAGCGCCACCGCCAGCCCCGACACCGAAGCGCGGTTTAATGGGTTCTTGGCGGCGCAGGTGGCCTGGGATGAAACCATGGCCGCCGGTATTGCCCGGTTGCTAAATCGGCCAGGTGATCGGGTGGTGGCAATTTTGGGGCGCGGTCACACGCTCTATGGCTGGGGCGTGCCCGATCGAGTGGCGCGGCGCAAACCCGGCATCGTGCAGCGATCGATCCTGCTCGGGCCCCTCGACGAATCCGCCAAGACGCGCGACGGGCGAGCCGCCAGCGATTATTGGTGGCCCAGTGCCTTGCCGTCTCCAGCGGGACGGGCGCAGCCATAGCCATTGCTACCAACAGCCGCCTCCAGTCATCGCAGGGGATCCATGGATTAATCCCGAATGGATGGTCAATCGATGGATGGTCAATCGACTGAATAGATTCAGGCTGAACGATTCAGTGGATTAATAACCATGGGCTATTCGGTTGGGCTACAGTTCTGCAAGATTCTGAAACGGTTTCGGGAGGTATGTTAATTGGTTTCGTCTCCACTCTCGGATGCTCCCAGTTTTCAAGAGCGGATTTTGGATCTAAATGCCCAACTTGATCGCTTTGCTCAAAACGACCTCGACCCGATCGCCCGTGATGAGTTAGCCCTCGATATTTTGTGCGATCGTGACACCCTGCAATCCATCCTCAAAGACTTAGCAAAAAACCAAAAAATTGAAGCGGCAACCGTTTCAGATATTGACGCGCTCGATCGCCGCCTAGCCGCCCTCGACGCACAATTCATCACCATTACGGCCCTGCCCCGCTGGCGCGAAACCTTTGACCCCAGTCCCAACGCTTGGTGGTGGTTTCCCGAAGCTGAAGACTCCAAGCCCAGAATCGCCACCCGCCGCCGAGAACTCTTTTGGCGGGGCGTGTCCGTCGTGTCGCTGTTGGCCACCGCCAGCGCCGCCAGTACCATCCTGCCCGTCTTTTCGATCGGCGGCTTTGGCCTCGGGGAAGCCCTTGCCAGCGCCGGCCAGGTCACGGGGTTGGCGGTGTTGGGCCGTGGCGTGCTCACCCCCGAAGGCACCAAAGCGCTCAAGCAGTTTTGTGCAAAATTTTCCATCCCCGGGAAATGGTATAGCGAGGCGATCGCCGCTTTTTCCGTAACCCTGGGCGTTGTATCCATGTGGGCCGCCCAGGATGGTCTGCCCCGTTGGTTTAACTACACGGCCCATCGACACTACGAATTGGGCGAGCTAGAACAATCGCGCGTGAATTATCAAAAAACCCTTTCCCTGATGTCTTCTAATGACGAAGCATCCCTGGGGTTGGGGCTGGTGTATGAATCCCTGGGGCAACTCAAGGAAGCGGGCGATGCCTATCGGCAGGTGGCCGACCAAGGCGACCCGATCGCCCTCAGTCGCCTAGCACGCACGCAATTTTCCCTGTTGCTGAAAACCAAGCGTCCTGAACAATTACTGCGAAATCAGCTCACGTCCGAAGTTGAGGCCCTGCTCAAACTCGCGTTGCACCGCATTGAAGCCCGAGGGCTATCAACCACCGAATCCGCCAATCAGCGATACCAAATCTATCGAAATCTGGGATGGTTGCGCTGGTGGCAACGGGATTACATCGGTGCAGAACTGGTACTCAAACGGGCCATCCAAGAGGATGAATCGTTTACGGAACAACAATTGGGAACGGGCTTCTCCCATTGTTTACTAGCGCAGATTTATCGTGAACAACAACGGGAAGCCGAAGCCCAGTCCGAGTACAAAACTTGTGTCCAAAAGTCGCGACCCGAAACCCTGGCCGAATATGAATGGTTCTTCCAGGTGGGTCAGGGACGGATGGCCACCTGCATTGACACCAGTGCTGTGATGCGGGGAACCACCCGAGCCATTATTCGCAACTTGCCCCTTTGTGCGGAGAAGGATCCGGGCTACAACAATCCTGTGGCTCCTGACCCGGTTCCAAGTGCGCCCCAGCTCCGGCCGAGTCCGTCGCCGGGGACTGCTGCACCGCCCAAGTCCTAGTTGCTATTCATCGACGGGGATGAGTTCTCCAGGGGATTGGGTGGATTGCTCGATCGCTCAATCAGGGCCAGTTGCGTGAGTTGCATAATTTCAGGAAATGCAAAATTTTCGGTTAACTGAGCGAGTGTTCGGGCCAGATAGTCATGGCTGGTGGGAATCTGCTGAATGAGCTGTGTGATCAGGTGGTCAGAACAGGTGAGGGCTGCGTGGTGGAGGGCTGCAATCCAAGCCTGTGGCATGACGGATAGATCAAGGGGTTGTGGATGGTTGGGATGGCCGACGTTGGCGAGTGGGGTGTGGAGTCGATCGGGCTGTGGCTCTGAATAGTGATATTGCAATGGCAAGTATTTAGCCATCATCTGAAAGGGGGCATCGAGGGCAAACGGCTTGCTCATATAGTCATTACAACCCGCCGCGATCGCCATGGCTTGGTCGTTTTCCGAACCCTGAGCCGTAATGGCAATAATGATGCTGGGAACCTTGGGGGCCCCAGGCTGGGTTTCCTGGGCTTGTTGCTCTAGGGTGCGAATTTCGCGGGTGGCGGCATAGCCATCCAGGCTTGGCATCCGCAAATCCATCCAGATTAAATGGGGCTGCCAATTGTGCCATTCGGTGACTGCCTCAATCCCATTGGTGGCTTTGCGAAGGTTGAGGTTTAAACAGGACAGGAGCCGCACTAGGAGCTGGCGGTTTTCGGCTTGGTCATCAACAACCAAGATGCGGTAATCGGTGCGATCGCCCACCAGGCCCACAATCTGGCGCGGGGGCGATTGGGGTTGGATGGTTTCGCCGGTTGCGATCGCCACGGGAATCGCAAATCGAAACGTACTGCCCCGCCCCACCTGGCTGTCAACCGTAATTTCACCGCCCATCAGTTGCACCAATTGGCGACTAATGGCGAGGCCCAGGCCGGTGCCATCCTGCAAGCGATCGGTCGGAGCCTGCACAAAGTCATCAAAAATGGGGTGTAAGTCTTGCGGTGCGATGCCAATTCCTGTGTCTTCCACTTCACAGACCAGCATCGTGTTGGTATTGGTATTTATGTTGGTATTGGTGTTGGTATTTATTTTGGTATTTGGGTTTGTGTTAGTAATTGCATCAGTAGTCAGCGAAACCGATGAGGTCAGCGAGGCTGATGAATGGCTGCTGACCCGCAATTTAATATGGCCAACCTTGGTAAATTTGATCGCATTGCCAATCAAATTAATGAGGACTTGCTCTAACTTTTGGGCATCCACCACAATGCAGGTCGGCACATTGGGCAGCGGCTCGAAGTGCAAGGACAACTGTTTGGTGATCGCCTGGTGACTGAACATACTCATCACCATGCGCAGGAGATCTAAAAGATTGGTTTTCTGGGGATTAAGGGTTAGTCTACCGGCTTCAATTTTGGATAATTCTAGGACTTCATTAATTAACCGGAGTAAATGCTCGCCGCTGCGATAGATGCGGTTGAGATCGTTGTGCTGATTAGGGGTGAGGGTGGAGTCTCGTTGCAGGAGCGACGTAAACCCCAGAATGACGTTGAGGGGGGTGCGGAGTTCGTGGCTCATGTTGGCCAAAAAGGTGCTCTTGGCTTGGCTGGCAATTTCGGCGGCTTCTTTGGCTTGGTGGAGTTCGCGTTCGACACGCTTGCGATCGGTAATGTCGCTGAGGATGCCAATCATACAATCGTCGTCTGCGAGTCGGCTGATGCAGGCTGATAGGATAACGGTTTTGAAGTCGCCGGATTTGATCCGAAAAGCCACTTCAAAATCGCGAATAAAACCAGTGCTGGCCATGACCGATCTAAAGTACTCAAGGGCTTCTAGATCAGTCCAAAATTGTAAATCAGCACAGGTTTTTCCCAGGACTTCTTCCTTGGAATAGCCCATCATTGTGCTGAAATTTTCGTTGATTTTTAAAAAGTGTCCGTTGGCTAAATTGGAAATCCAAGCGGCTTGGGGACTGTCTTGAAAGATGGTGGCGAAGGTGAGTTCTGATTGCCGCAGGGCGATTTCCATCTGTTTGCGATCGGTGATGTTGGCGGTGGTTCCAATCAGTTTGATCACCTGGCCTTGCTCGTTTTTGATGGCTTCGCCTCGGCTGATGGTGTAGATGATGGAGCCGCTGGTGTGAATCAGGCGATGTTCGAGCGTGTAGGGTGTGCCGTGCTCGATCGCGGCTTGCACGGCGGCTTGCAGGACTGGGCGATCGTCGGGGGGCATGAAGTCGAGAATCTCGGGATATGACGGTTCGCCCAGGGCCTGATCGAGGCCCATGATGTTGAACTGTTCTGCCGACCAAGTGCTGCGGCCCGTGACCACGTTGAATTCCCAACTGCCAACCTGAGCAATGCGCTGGGCCTCGGTCAGGGCGGTGGTTTTTTCGGCGACTTGCCGTTCGAGGTCGGCGGCATAGGTTTGGCGCAGTTGGTCGGCGGTTTGCAGGGCGCTGACCATTTGGCGAAAGGAGGTGGCGAGGGTGCTGACTTCGGCGAGGCGGGTGGCGGGCAAGGGGCGATCGAGCGTGCCAGCAGCGACGGCCTGGGTGGCTTGAGTGAGGCGCAGCAGCGATCGGGCCATTCGGCGGGAAGTCCAAACCCCCATCCCGATCGATCCCACCAAGGCTAACCCGCACAACAGCGCCGTGCGATAGAGGTTGGCCTCCAGCTCGGTGGTGAAATTCGACTCGGGCACAACGGTGACAAGCAACCAATCTAGCCCCAGTTCATCGCGAATAGGCGACACTTGCAGGACTTGGAGATCGCCGTCTAGGTCAAGCGATAAGTGAGTTTTTGCCGAAATTTGTGCAAAATTGCCAAATCGGGAGCGCAGATAGCGGGCAGCGGTGCGAATCTGCGGATTGGGGCTGTTTACGGCGGCGATCCGCTGATTTTGCTGATTTTGCTCACTGTGAAGAGGGTTGCTGGAGTCGGTCAAGGAGGCTTCGATGGTGGACGCGGCCACGAGCAGGCCCGATCGCTCCATGATGAACGCGCTGCCCTGGGGCCCCAGGGGCAGGGTTTTTAGAAAGTGATGAATCGCGTCGAGGCTCAGATCGCTGGATAGGACTCCTTGCAGTTGCCGGTTGGAGTCGTAGAGCGGGTAGCTCGCGGCAATGCCCAGGCCACGGGACGCGGGAATGTAGACAAAAATCGGTGTCCAGGTTGGGCGGCCGATCGTCACGGCGGCACGGTAAAACGGGCGCTGACGAGCATCATAATTGGGCCGTTGGAGCAGTAACTGGCGACGATTTCCTTGGCGATCGACCCCATAAACCGAGAGGGTTCCCTGGGTTAATTGATCGGTAATCGCGATGCTTAATCCCCGCTCATCTTTGCCCATGGAAATTAATCCACCTTGGGGATTACTGAAATAGACCCGAGTGGAATTAAACTCTTGCAGTTGTTGTAAAAAGTGCTGTTTGATCGGTTCGGGGCGATCGGGTGTTAAATATCCTAATTGGAATGCATTGGCATTCAGCCGATTAATCAATGGAGGTGTTTTTAAATAGTCAGTGATATAGAGTTTGACGCGATCGCCCACTTCTTCGGTCAACTGTTGGACTAATCGATGAACCGCCTGTTGACCACTTTGATAGGAGAGGTAGCCCACCAGTCCAACAATTCCCAGCACTTGTACAACAAAGGGAATGGTGAGAACAACCTGTAGGGGAATTTTGAAATTTTGATTGGATTGTGAATGGAGCCAGCGTGCAAGAAAATGCCGTACATGAAGTTTAAAAGTCATAGATTGGGGCGTTTCATCGTGAGCTGGTTGTGATATTCAAAGCGGTTGGTATGCAAAATTAATAATCATAGAGACTCCTTGTGATCCAAAAGTTGCTATTGAGATGCTGCGCCAAGGGATCAATTTTGGACGTTAAATTGAGCACACTTTAATTGAATTTCAGACATGAAAATCAGAAAATTATGGCAATTTCTTGTCCGTAGAATAGATGGTTTTTGGTAATTTTTATGACCTAAAAGATATCCGTAAACCGATCAACTGATGAGCGAGATCGATGCTTGGATAATCGATTACTGTTGGGGTTTGGCGTTAGATATTGTTGGGTGATCTGTTTTGGGGCTGCGAGGTGGGTGTAATCTGGCACGCTGCTGGCCTTGCCAGGATGGGTGATTGATTGGGTTGATTGAGCTGGGTTTTTCATTTGCTTCTTTCGGCTAGACCGGCGCTGAGCGATCGGGGAATTGATCGGACGTTTAGGGGCGATCGATTGTTTAGGCGCGATTGTTTAGGTGCGATCAATGTTCATATCTCTAGCATTGCTGGGTGGATATTGGCGACGATCGCTCGTTTGAACGGGGTTTGAGGATCGATCGTTCCGAGGCCCTCTCAATTCATTCGGGGATGATGGTTCGGATGGGCTGGGGTGAGTTTGATTGCTGGTTGGCGAGATTGCGATCGGAATTTTGGCATCACGGCCGTTTGGATGCTCGGGATAACCACACCTCTGGCCACCGACATCCATGGGGGCGATCGGCTAGGATCGAAGCGTTCTGCCGTTGTTTGCCCAATTGCCATGTCTGCTAATGCGTCGCTGATTCGCCATAGCCAACTGCTGGGCCGCCTGGTGCTCGATCGCGCCACGACCGAGACCCTGGGCCACATGGCCGCTCTTTGGGTGGATCCCAAGGCGGCGCGGGTGCTGGGATTGGTGATTCGATCGGGTCAATTGCCGATCGGGGGAACGTTGCGGGCCTGTGCCTGGAGCCAACTGATGGCGATCGGCGATGACAGTGTGTTGGTGGATTTGGGCCCGACGGGTGATCCGTTGCAACAGCCCGATGGAGCCTTTGACCTGATGGGCCATGAGCTGTGGAGCGACGACGGCAACCGGGTGGGCACGGTGGTGGATTGGGAATTTGCGCCCGATGATGGGCGGGTGGAGCGCTACATTTTTCGCCGGGAGTCGGCCCCCGAAACGGGCTATGCGATCGCGGCTGCGACGGTGATCAGTGGCGGCCCGAAGCGGCTGATGGTGCAAGCCGCCGCCGCCGAGACGGCCGAGCCTGCGCCGTTGCCGGCCGAATCCTGGGACACGGCGCTCACGTCGGTGCAAACCTCGGTGCAATCGACCCTGCGGCAGGTGCAGGAAAAAGCAAAGCCGCTGGCCGAAAATGCCCGCAATCGATTTTCTGACCTGGCTCGGGAAACGCGCGATCGGGCAAAAACGATCGCCGAAACGGCCCGCAGCCGCGCCACGGAAATTAGCGAAACCGTGCGCGATCGCGCCGATCGGCTAGTCCACGATGTCCAGTCGCCCGCGCGCGATCGCCCGGCCGGGGATTTGCCGGCCGCCGCCGAGGCCGAGGGGGCCGCGCCGGATCCGATCGAGACCTGGGATGAGGAACCACCCGCGATCGACACGCCCGCTAAGGCGATCGACCCAGAACCGCCCCAAACTCCGCCCGCGTCCTGACCCGCCCGCCTCGAATGGGGCGAGCCGTTTGTTTAGTCTGGCTCGGTTGCGTCCGGCTGCGGTGGTTGCGGTGGCTGCGGTGGCAACAAATCCTGTGTTTTCAGATGGCTCAACAGCCAATTCACCGCCGTGGCCCGGCGCGTTTTGCGGGGAACTAATTCGCCCACTTTGTAACCCTTGAAACCCAAATAGTCCTTCAGCAATTGCTTATGGGGCGCGGGGATCGATCGGGTGAGTTTCACCGTAGCCGGCCGGCTTTCAATAAAGTCCGGTGGCTCGGGATAATCCGCTTGCCAATCTGCGGGAGCGCTCCAGGTTTGGTCGGCCGAATTCCATGCATAGCCCAACCCCTGCCATAGCAATTGATTGACCGTGGCATCATCGATCGTGTCGTGCAAAATCTCCCACAGCAGCGCGATCGTCAGGGTTGGCAAGCGATCGGGAAAACCATCAGGAACCATCATTGTTCAGTGCCCATTTTGCCTAGATTTCTGCATAGATAATTGATGGACTAACGGCGCTAAATCGAGTAGTGCAGCGGGAATGCCTTCGCCCCTTTGGGTTTCACAAACACCCGTTGTTGCGGTTCCAAATTCAGCTCATCAAACCGCTCGCGCGTCAAATGAGCCGTCATTACTTGCCCATCATCCAACACCAACTCCGCCTGAATCTCCCAACCTAAATGCACCAGGCGATTCACCCGCGCGGGAGCCGTGGCCGTGTCCGCCGTCAGTTCAATCACCACATCGTGGGGCCGCAGGAAAATCTCGGGTTCCGTCGAATCAATCCCATGGGCTTGGAAGATGGGTGAGTCGCGTTGCAGAATGTTCACCGGCCCGATGAACTTCATCACAAACGGCGTAGCGGGGCGATCGTAAATTTCCGCTGGCGACCCAATTTGTTCGATTTTGCCGTGGTTGACGATCACAATTTCGTCCGCCACTTCCATCGCCTCTTCCTGGTCGTGGGTGACAAACACCGTCGTCACATGCACTTCATCGTGCAACCGCCGCAACCACGCCCGCAAATCCTTGCGCACCTGCGCATCCAACGCGCCAAAGGGTTCATCCAACAGCAACACCTTCGGTTCCACCGCCAGCGCCCGCGCCAGGGCCACCCGCTGCCGCTGACCGCCCGACAGTTGCGACGGGTAGCGATCGCCCAACCCCGCCAACTGAATCAGTTCCAACAGTTCATCAACCCGCTTGCGCACGTGGGCGCGATCGGTTTTTTGCAGCTCCAAGCCAAACCCAATGTTTTGCCGCACGGTCATGTGTTTAAACAGCGCGTAGTGCTGAAACACGAAGCCAATGTGGCGTTCTTGCACGGTCTGATCGGTGGCATCCTTGCCCGTCAGCCAAATCCGGCCACTGTCGGGTTTTTCGAGGCCGGCAATCAACCGCAGCAGCGTAGACTTGCCCGATCCCGACGCGCCCAGCAGTGCTACCAATGAGCCAGATTCCAGGCTGAGGCTGACGTTATCGACGGCTAGGAAATCGCCAAAGCGTTTGGTGACGTTTTCTACGACGATGCCCACGATGCCGCTGCTCCCGATGCGAAAGGTTGCCCCCATTATGCATCGGATGGGCATCGGAATTAATGCGAAATCCCCCCTTTGCCGGTCGCCTTACCGGAGTTTTTGGTTTCTAGGGCTGGGTTAAACGTACGGGCGCTGATTTCGGAAGCGATCGAACTTTGCCTCTCAATGTGAGATTAACTGTAATTTTGCGAAGACAATAATTGACAAAATCTACACAACAAAATTGACAAAATTCGTAAACTGCTGATTTTAACCACAACACTTTTAAAAATCTTCATTAAACAACAAGAATTATTCATAACTATTCATTTTAAAGGAAGATATGATTTTACTCATACTTTTGGCACTTAAGCGTGCAAATAACGTATGGCGCTTAAAGCATTAAATTCCCTAATTCTCGATGAAATTAGCCGAATTGAGCGAGAGAATCAGGTCGATCGAGCGATTCTGACCGATTTTGCCCAGTTTGTCATTGCTAACCACCTCAAAAAAGATCCAAAGCCAGCAAAACCAAAGCCTGGCTCAAAGGTTAAACCCCTAACCTTGCCGCAGCTCAAGGCGGCTGTGTATGGCTATTTTGGCGTGAGCAATACGACGGAACTCAAGAAATCTGGCTCATTCCAAAACGCTACGGATGGAATGGGCACGCTGAATTTGGCTAAAAAAGATGGCTGGGAATTGATCTATCGCAAGTTGATCGGTATTTTGCCCGGCGAAGAAAATGAAACGGGCTACGGCTGCATCAACGGCATCAACATCTTCAAATATTTCCGACCTTGGCAAGTGTTTGGGCTGGATCGTCAGACTGCCAAGAAAGAGGATGTGCAATTAGCCTATCGCAATCTCAGTAAGCTCTATCACCCGGATGCACAAGAAACCGGCGATGCGGCCATGTTCGATCGCCTCAATTCCATGTACCAAAGTTTATTAGATGGCTTTTAAAAAATCATGTCTAATAATACGTCTCATCAGATCCCGCCAGAGTTTTCAATTAAGGAAGACTATCTGGCTAAAGAACTAGAAATTACACGAGAACATCTTGATGAAATTGTGGACTTTTTTGACTCCGATCCCAATGATGAGTGGGACTTGAAAGAGGGGGTTGATTTTGTCTATATCAACAAGTCGAAGAAGGAACGGCGCTTTTCTCGACTGGGAGCCTATTCCATTGCCAAATACCTCGACGCTAAGGAGTCCAAGAACTTTTTCCAAAAGCTGAAGGAATTTTTTACGCAACATCAACGGAAACTGCGGCAGTCGTTTATTTCCCAAAGGATCCATGACAATCATAGTTCCTTGGTCAAAATGGGCGATCGCTACTTCTTGACCCGCAAAGATGTGGTTTCCATTCTTTGCACCAGCTATCCCAAAGTGGATTCCACCTTCAAGGTGATCCAAGTCTCCGAACTTCCCCTGGAGCGAGGGGTTGATTATCGAGATGAAACGATCGGTGAGGGCAACAAGGAAAAAACAATTCGCTACTACTCGTTGAGCGCCTACGATCGGATTTGTCGTGCGTTGTCCGATGCTCAAAGTAGCGCCAAGTTGACGAAGCAAAATCGGCGGGAATGGTGTAGCGATGCGGCCGATGTGGGCAAAAATACGTTTAGGCTGATTATTCGGGAGCTAGAGAGTTTCGAGAAAAAGGTGCAAGCGGCGATCGCCAAAGCCAAAAAGCGCGATTCCGACACTTGCCAGGTTAGTGGAACCAAGAGTAAATATTCCAACTTGGCGGCTCATCATCTGTATTGCAAGAGTACTTATCCACATATTGCATCCTCGGTGGATAACTTAATCACGATTACGGAGGCAATCCACAAAGAGTTTCATCTTTGGAATGGGGGCTTTGACAAAGTCTGCACGGTTGATGATTTTATAAAGTTCCTAATCCAGAACTATCCTGAGGCCCATGAAGCATTGCTGATGGTAAATCAGATGAAAAAGAAGCTCGGCCAACAACAGCCCAAGAATTTCTGAGGGGCTGAATTCTTGGCTGGGTTGATGTTGATCCCGATCGCCCTTGTCCGATAATCAAGAGCGGCATTGCATGAATCGAAAGGCGCACTATGAGTAAAAAGTGGACTTGGTACATCAAAGCCCAGGCGGGCGTGTTGCTCTTTCCCCTGGGCTTGTGTTTGTTTGGCGAGGCGGTCACCCGGCGGATTAACGGCGACTCCTGGTTTTGGTGGGGGACGATCGCCCTGGCCGTGATCAATGCGGGCGTGGGCCTGATGATCGAAAGCGGCTTGATTGGCGGTTTCCCCCGCGACCAAAAACCCGAGGAATAGGGCGATCGTCCGTGGGGTTGGGGTTGCCAACCGGTGATGAACCCTGCCCCTAGGCCGTTGCACCGACCAAGGCTGCGGGTCGATCGCCCAAGGATTCCACCCGCCAGCGATCGAGTTCGCCCAGGGAGCGATCGCGGTATTGGCCGTAGCGTTCCTGTTTGTTGCGGATCTTGGTCGGCAGCTCCGGCAGGATGCCAAAGTTCGGCGGCATCGGCTGGAAATGCTTCGGCGAGGCGGAACTGATGAACTCGAACAGCGCGCCGCTCATGGTTACGGGGGGCAGGGCGATCGGCTCCAGGCCGCGGGCAATCCGGGCCGCGTTGGTTCCCGCCAGCCAGCCGCCGGCCGTGGCCGCCGTGTAGCCCTCCGTACCGATCAGTTGGCCCGCCGCCAGCAGGGTGGCGCGGCCCTTGAACTGCAAGGTGGCGCTCAACAATTCCGGCGCATTGATGAAGGTGTTGCGGTGCATCACGCCCATCCGCACGAATTCGGCATTTTCCAAGCCGGGAATTATCCGAAACACGCGCTGTTGCTCGCCCCAGCGCAGGTTGGTTTGGAAGCCGACCATGTTCCACAGTTGCCCCGCCTTGTCCTCCTGGCGCAGTTGCACCACGGCGTAGGGGCGTTTGTCGCGGTTGGCGGGGTCGCGCCCGTCGCCCAGCCGGGAATCGAACAGGCCCACGGGTTTCAGGGGGCCGTAGCGCATGGTGTCTTCGCCGCGCTGGGCGAGTTCTTCGATCGGCAGGCAACCCTCAAAGAATTTGGCACTTTCGCGATCGAAATCCTTCAGGGGCGCTTGTTCCGCCGCGCAGAGGGCCTCGCGGAACTGCAAATATTGCTCCCGGTTCATGGGGCAATTCAAATAGGCGGCCTCACCTTTGTCGTAGCGGGAAGCCATGAAGGCTACGTCGCGATCGATCGACTCGCCCACCACGATCGGGCTAGCCGCATCAAAAAAGCTCATGTAGTCCCGGCCGGTGAACTGCCGCAGATCCTCGGTTAAGTCCGGGCTGGTCAGGGGCCCCGTCGCCAACACCACCACGCCATCGGTGGGAATGTGCCGCACTTCCTCGCGCCGGAAGTCTACCAGCGGATGTTGCGCCAGAGTTTCGGTCAGGTCGCGGCTAAACTCGGCGCGATCGACCGCCAACGCACCGCCGGCCGGCACGGCATGGTGATCGGCCTTGCCAATCACGATCGACCCGAGCCGCCGCAATTCCTCATGCAGCAAGCCGGCCGCGCGATCGGCAGACATCGCCCCAAAGGAGTTGCTACAAACCAGTTCCGCCAAATGTTCCGTGTGGTGGGCGGGGCTGAGGCGTTCGGGCCGCATTTCATAGAACACCACCGGCACGCCCGATCGCGCCACCTGCCAGGCCGCTTCAGTGCCGGCCAGCCCACCGCCAATCACATACACCGGCTGTAAATTCGACATGGCTCACCTCAGCGATCGCACAGACTTGCAAGAACCGAAAGCAATAGCTTATAGCAAAGAGCCGTACTCTACCCGATGGAATCGGGCAGAAAGTACGCTACCTGTCAGCATTTGATCTAACGATCCCCTTGCAGAGATTTCCCGCGCTGAAATACGAAATCCATCGCCTTCTCACCACCGGGCCACATGGGTGTTTCGTGATCGTCATAAACATTCCCCGTTGCTGCGATCGCCGTTTGATGATCAAGAGATTGGGAATCGAAGGAATCAATCCAGAAAATAATTGTGAAGTTCAAAGCATTGATATTGTCAGGGTCAGCTCCCCGGATTGCAATTTGCCATTTATCCTGACCAAGGGAGTTGATTTCATAGAGCGCTGTTCCTTGGGTTTTGCCTCCGCCGCGTCCTTCAAATTGTTGAGCACAGTATTGACAGTGCCCAGGCTGACTGGGATCGAAATAGATAGCCCAATTGCTCATGTGGGACGTATAGAGCAATGTGGTATTGATGAAAATCTTGGCTGAGTTGTCTGAGGTTTGTGGCTGCCGGGAATTCATAGGTATGTCTCACTCGTAAACAGCATTAGTTTCAGGATCGTGTTGACTGCTAGTGTTCTACAGATTCACGGGACGATTCAGTTTTGAGGATGGAGCGATCGCCCGTCTGATCCCAATAGAATCCAAAAAAGGGGCGCACGCGGTACGCCCCTACTCAATTATATGGTTTAGAAAATTGGGTTAGCGGTAGTTGGTGAATTGCAGGGCAACGGTGAATTCCTCTTGCTTCAGGCGTTGCATCACCGCTTGCAAATCGTCCTTGGATTTGGCAGAAACCCGCACCGCATCGCCCTGGATTTGGGCTTGGGTTTTTTTGAATTCGTCGCGGATTAGTTTGCTGATTTGTTTGGCGATGTCTTGGGGAATTCCCTTTTGGAGTTTCACCTTTTGGCGCACGCGGTTGCCGCTGGCGGATTCGATGTCGCCAAAGTCAAAAATCTTCAGATCCAATTTGCGCTTGGCGGCTTTTTCGCGCAGGACGGCGGTGACGGCTTCGAGGGTCATTTCGCTGGCGGTTTCGATCGTCAAATCGTCTTCGCCTAAGTCCACGATCGTGTTGGTATCTTTCAGGTCGTAGCGCGATTTCAAATCCCGTTGCAATTGGTCGATCGCGTTGACCAACTCTTGCCGATCGAAATCACTCACCACATCAAAGGAGAACGTTGCAGCCATAACCCAGATCAATCAACCCAAGAGAAACAGTAGTAATGATGATTTGCAAATGCTTCGCAAACCAGACAGAAAATTCAGATGGAATCGTTGAACGCTACGGCCCTTTGATCCAATCTGAATGCTTCTAAATGGTCTAGCTGACGTGTTGGATCGCCTGGATAAACAGGGTAATCATCGCCGCTTGACCCACGCCAAACATCAGCGATCGCAACGGCGGCACGTTGGCGATATAGGCCACCGAGAATAAAACCCGCGCGGCCACAAAGGCAACAGCAGCCCAACCGGCCGCGGGCGTTGTGGCCCCGGTCAGGTAGGCCGCCAGGGCCGCAGCGGCGTAGGGGGCAAAGGTTTCAATGCTGTTTTGGTGGGCCCAGGTGGCGCGTTTGCCATAGTCCGGCAGGCGATCGAACATGGCGCGCGGCGCACCAAAGTCCATGCCCACCTGAAACCGCGCGTAGGCCACCGCGAGGTATGGAAAATAAATCAGAAATGCCGCAATAAAAACCGATCCCACCAGGAGGGTTGGAATGCTAAATCCTAGAATCATGAACCCATTACCCACGATCGCAAAAAAATAACCCAAACCAGCCGAGGCACCACCACTCAAAACGGACGACGCATGATTGACCCAGCGGGGCAATGGTTGTGACGGCCGAACCAGGAGCCTGGCTCCTGGGGATGGTTAAGCACTTGGGCTGTTTTGGGATAGCAAACCGGTTCCCATCACGGGCCCAAATTGCTGTCGAAAATGCGTTGAAACTGAGTTAGAACTGATCCAGAACTGAGCCGGAATTGGGCCGGAACTGATCCAGAACTAAGCCAGAACTGAGCCGGAACTTAGTCGAAATAGAACAACGTCACAACGCGCCGTTGCTCTTCTGCTTCATGGCAGGTTTGCAACAGGGTCACGCTGTCATGGAAGGCAAAACAAATCAGTTGCTGGCAACGGGAAATAATTTCGTGGTTGCACAGGGAACTGGCTTCGGCGAGGGATAGCTGGTCGTTTTCGGGTTTTTCGACGAGGTGGATTACCGCTTCCAATTGGTCGCGTGACTCGCGTGGTTGCCGTTCCAAACTTTGGGGCAAAATCACGGTCAGCAGATTGGCATCGGCGCGCATGGCTCCACGAATCGCGGCGGCGTTGGTTCCCGTAGCACCCGACGTAATGATTTGGTTGCCGCCTAGCACAAGGGCGTAGCTAAGGGTTTCAATCAATTGCTGATGCGTAATCGGTACATGACGCGAACCCAGGATGGCGATCCGCTTGGAGCCGGTTTGCTGGATTGCAGCGAGTTCCTGCAAAAAATCGTCAACCTTGGGAAGATCGAGAGACGGACTCAAGGGTGCTACGGGGCAATAACAACGCCGCCATTTTAACAGACACTTGTGGACTGGCGATGATGCACGATCGGGCGGGTTTGGTTTTAGCCGGATCGAAAGAATGGCCGATCGACCCGATCGATGGGTTCCCAGGCAAGCGGCTTTTGCTAGACTGAAGGTTCAACGGCGCTTGGGCAACACTTCAGACCCGCATTGGCTGGTGGCCTACGATCTCATCTCCCCAATCGATCGGCTCTCGGGTTAGGAATGGTGGCGCTGCGTCGTTGTGTAGAACTCAACTCGCCTGCCGGTTGCGGAGGCGTAATTTTGATGATCGATCCGGATTTGCAGTTGGATGAACGCGAGCTGGCTTTGTTGACGGCGGACGGTGTGGAAGACGAGGGCGATGAGGACGCGGTGGTGGCGTTTGTCCCCCCACTGAAGAGTAAAGGAGCGGTGTATTCGCTGGGGCGCGGGTCGAGCCATGAGCTGGCGATCGCGGCGGCCAACGCAGCGGACGATCGCAAGGCCGAAGATATTGCCCTGCTGGAAGTGACGGAAGTGTCCTACCTGGCGGATTACTTTTTGATCGTGACGGGCTTTTCGCGGGCCCAAATCCGGGCGATCGCCGACGCGATCGAAATGAAGCTAAAAACCGATTTTGAGCGCCGTCCCCAAAACACCGCTGGCTACACCGATGGCAGTTGGATTTTGCACGATTACGGCGATCTCGTGGTGCATGTGATGATGCCTGCGGAGCGCGAATACTACAACCTGGAAGCCTTTTGGGGCCACAGCAAGCGTTTGGAGTTTCGCCCGCTGCCCTCGGCCGAAGCCTCCAGTTAGGCGACCCCGTTCGATCGACCCTTTTGGTGTGAGTGTTTGCCCGTGTCTATGACCCGATCGCCCCGTTCGGTTTGCCCCGTCCCCCCCGAACAACAGCCCCTAAACGAGTTTTCCGAACTCAAGGACGCTTGGTTGCTCTCCTGGCCAACGCTGCCGGGGCGTGGCTTGGCCACCAAACTGCTCTGGGTTTGGGCTTGGAGTTGGATCGTGGCTGGCCCCGTGTCTGCCGCCAGCTTCCCCCTCAAAAAAGACCTGGCACACTTCCTCCTGGGGGCCAGCGGCGGCGCGGTAATTCCGGCGCTGCTGGTTTTGGTCCACATCTATTCCGCCTGGCGCTACGTGGGCCGTCGCCTGTTTAGCGAAAAAATTATCTACGAAGAATCCGGTTGGTACGACGGTCAAGTGTGGGAAAAAGCCCCGGAAATGCTGGCCCAAGACCGCCTCGTGGTGTCCTATGAAGTGACCCCCACGCTCGATCGCCTGCGTCGCCTTGGTTTGATCTTGCTCGGAACCCTGGTGGCCGGCGCAGCGGTGTGGGGATTGGTCTAGGCGACGGGCGATCGGCCCGTCGGTTAACCTGGATTGGGGATTTTGGGCGAAATTTGACGGCCAGGCGCGGCACACCAACCGGGCCGCCCGATCGCCTGCCCGACTATCGAGATCAACTTATCAACTGTCTAACTCAAAATTTTTATGACTCGGGGCAAACTACCGCGCGCGGCTGACATTGAAATTCGCTTGTTGCGAGAAGGGTTAGTGGAATCGACCCACATGGTGCAAGCGGTCGCCTGCGACGATCGGGGGCGCTTGCTGATGCTAGCGGGCAACTCGGGGATTTCGAGCTTTGCCCGATCGGCCCTCAAGCCCTTCCAAGCCCTCGCCGTCGTTGCCTCCGGCACCCTGGACCACTTCGGCCTCAGCAACCGCGACCTCGCGATCATGTGCAGCTCCCACCAGGGAGACATCGCCCAGGCCCGCCAAGTCTTCAACATCCTTTGGCGCTGCGGCATCGAACCCAGCGCCCTCCAATGCCCCATCCCCCAAGGCAAATCCAGCGCCCTGCAACACAACTGCTCCGGCAAACACGCCGGAATGCTTGCCATGTGTCGCCACGGCAACTGGTCAATCTCTGACTATCTGCAACCCTCCCACCCCGCCCAGCAAGCGGTCTCCAGCGTCCTCGGCGAACTACTCGGCATCCCCGCCCAGGAATTCGTCGTTGCCCGCGACGATTGCGGCGCGCCCACCTACCTGATGCCGCTCCAGGAACTCGCCACCCTTTTCGCCAAGCTCACCTCCGGCGACAACCTGCAACTGGAGCGGATCGTGCGCGCCATGACCAGCTATCCCGAACTGATCTCCGGGAACGGCGGTTTTGATACCGATCTGATGCGGTTGACCAACGGCGAAATCGTCAGCAAGTCCGGCGCAGAAGGAATGCAATGCATGGGTCGCGTCGGTGAGCGGCTGGGCATTGCCCTCAAGGCCACCGACGGCGCAAAACGAGCCAAATACGCCGCCGCGATTCACATTTTGAAGCAACTGGGCTGGATTGGCCCCGATGTGTCCGAAGCCCTGGAAGAAAAATACGTGCAACTCAACGCATTCAAGCGGCTAGAGGCGATCGGGGAACTGAAAATCGCCTAACCACCACAATCGATCGACTATCACCCCCAACCTCCCTTAATCACCCGATCGCCTGCCTATGGTCATTGGGTGATTCATTTTGAAATCATCTCGCTATAATTAGTTATCTATTTCAAGTGCGCATTGTGCGACAACTGCTAATTCCAGCCTCCTTGCTCCTCACTTTTTCCTTGACAGCAATTGCACGGGCAGATACACCCATGTCTGATGGAACGCATCTCGCCCAAACCGATCCAACCGATGTTCTACAAAATGTTTGTTACGTCGCAAACCTTCAGCAAGGCCAACTCGCCGTTCGTAACAGTCCTGGCGGTCAATCCCGCGCAGGCCTGGATAACTACAACATGGTTGAGGTCTATCGCCAACAGGGCAACTGGTCTTGTGTCCGAGTTTTGGAAGGGCCAAACTCTCGCGTGACAGGTCTGGAAGGCTGGGTTAATAGCAACTATCTCGATTGCAACTTGAATTGTTATCGAGCTTGTGGCTCTTTAATTGAAACCCGTAACCGCGTCAACGCGCGCACTCGTCCCGGCATGTGCAGCCGCTAATCAACCTGTAGGGTGGGTTGGGCCTTGCGAAACCCAACATGATCATTGTCAAGGCTACTGGTGTTGGGTTTCGTGCCTCAACCCACCCTACTAGCATTAAACTATGAAGGCTGTTTCATTAAGATCTATTCAATACAGATTGCTTCTGGATATATCCAATAAATGTTGATTTTTCTCTTTTCCTGTTTTCGTATTTCTTGCTCTAACTTCTTTTTTAAAGACTCATAGTTCCTAATTTTTACACTGCCATAGGTGCTCGATATAATTTTTCCATCGCTATTTTTATGTTCACCACCTCGAAAAAGTAGGCGATTAGTTTCAATTGCTTGCTCAACTTGCCATATGTAAGGTTGCAAGTTTCCATGAACAATGTAGTTAGTCCAAGTATAAATTTTTCTTAGTGACTCAAAATAGTCACTGTGCGAGACCGTGCCGGAAAATATTGAAAATTGAGCGTCAGAAAATTCAAAATTGCCTATATTCCCTTTTATAAAGTTTCTGAAATATTCATTGCTGATGGAAACTTCTCTTTGATTTTTCAAATCAATGCACTTGTAGAAACCAAGCATCCTTCTGAACTTGATTTCCATAGATTTTCTGAGTGCCAAAATAGACACCCAAGATGCTTGCTTCCATGGATTGTAATCACTAGCTAGTGAAAATTGAAATGCCAAGTCATGTGTTGCTTTATGCAATTCAATACTATTGATATTATAATTCTTTGTGTATTTAAGAAAATCTTCCTCGATTGCATCTTCAATTAAATCATTTAAATCTGTTAGATAAGTTTGCAATCGACAGATTGAAAATCTGTCTTCATAAAGGTTTTGGGGGTTCGTGTCGATTGAATCTAGGAGATGAAAAAGCCGAACTTTGGAAACATAAAAATTGACTCTTCTATAGTTTTCAACTTCATGGATCGTTTTTAATTCATTTCGATTTTTGTAAAGTTGATCGATCAGATCTCTGTAATTATCAGGACAAGGCTTCTTTGCTTTGATGGCAGAGGTCTGAAGAATTTGTAATTCATCTCTTACTTCTTCCAGAAGAGAGAGAATATTCTTGCAATTTTCAGAGTTTTGGAAATATAGACTCTGCTCATTAGTGTCCATCAAATGGTTGAGAGTATATAGTAGCGTTTTCGCTTTTGGATACATACTCAAAATTCCAAATACTTCCTTGCCTTGCGCCATTATGTCACTTAAGCTTGCTTTATGTCTGGGGTCTTTGCCCGAACTGCCGGGCGGCAATTGCCCGATCGCCCCCTTTCGCCCGACAATGGGAAGCTCTAACAGCAACCCAAACCACCGCGCCAGACGCGCGACAACACCCAGGAGGCGGGCGTGACTCAAGCATTCGACTACGACCTATTGATCCTCGGAGCCGGAGTCGGCGGCCATGGTGCAGCACTGCACGCCGTCGCCTGCGGCCTGAAAACCGCGATCGTGGAAGCGGCCGAAATGGGCGGCACCTGCGTTAACCGGGGCTGCATTCCGTCCAAGGCGTTGTTGGCGGCTTCTGGCCGAGTGCGCGATCTTCGCAATGCCGCACACCTCAAAGCCATGGGCATCCAAGTGGGCGGCGTGCAGTTTGATCGCCAGGCGATCGCCGACCACGCCACCAACCTCGTGGGCAAAATCCAAGGCGACCTGACCAACAGCCTGAAGCGAATCGGCGTGGACATCATCCAAGGCTGGGGCAAACTGCTCGGCCCGCAAAAGGTGGAAGTGAACACCGCCGACGGCAACCGCACGATCACCAAAACGATCAGCGCCCGCAATATTTTGATTTCCACCGGGTCGGTGCCCTTTGTGCCGCCGGGGATCGAGCTGGATGGCAAAACGGTGTTCACCAGCGATGAAGCGGTGCGGCTGGAATCCGTGCCCCAATGGGTGGCGATCATCGGTAGCGGCTACATCGGGCTGGAATTCTCCGATGTGTACACGGCCCTGGGTGCGGAAGTGACGATGATTGAAGCGCTCGATCAACTGATGCCCGGTTTTGATCCCGACATTGCCAAGGTGGCCAAGCGGACGCTGATCGATCAGCGCGACATCGAGACCTATACGGGCGTGTTTGCCACCAAGATCACCCCCGGCGCGCCGGTGACGATCGAACTGACCGACGCGAAAACCAAGGAAGTGGTGGACGTGCTGGAGGTGGATGCTTGCCTGGTGGCCACGGGTCGCCGCCCCGCCACGGCCAATATCGGTTTGGACACCGTGGGCGTGGAAACCAGCCGCCCGGGCTTCATTCCCGTCAACGGCAAGATGCAGGTGCTGAAGGATGGCGAACCGGTGCCGCACCTCTGGGCGATCGGGGATGCGACGGGGCAAATGATGCTGGCCCACGCGGCTTCGGCCCAGGGCGTGATTGTGGTGGAAAACATCTGCGGGCGCGATCGGGAAGTGGATTACCGCAGCATTCCCGCCGCCGCCTTCACCCATCCCGAAATTAGCTTCGTCGGTTTGACCGAACCCCAAGCCAAGGAGCTGGGCGAGGCGGAAGGCTTCAGCGTGGGCACCACCCGCACCTACTTCAAGGGCAACTCCAAGGCGATCGCCGAGGGCGAAGGCGACGGCCTGGCCAAGGTGATTTTCCGCAAGGACACGGGCGAAGTGTTGGGCGCTCATATCTTTGGCATCCACGCTTCGGACTTGATCCAAGAGGTGGCCACGGCGATCGCCCAGCGCGACTCCGTGAAGAATCTGGCCTTTGTGGTGCACGCCCACCCAACCCTCTCGGAAGTGATCGACGAAGCCTACAAGCGCGCCGAACGCGAACTGGCGGAGGTCTAGGATCACCCATGGCTCACAATCCTGAACTGGGGGAAGTCGTCTACGATCGCGACGGTCTCCGCAGCATCCACAACCACGAATTCATGGATGATCCCGCCTTCCAACGGGCCTACGCGCGTGGCGTGCAGGCCGTGGGCTGGGATTACCAATGGCACTGGCGTGTCCATGTGGGCCTGTGGGCGGCGGCCACGGCGGCCCAACTGCCGGGCGACTTCGTGGAATGCGGCGTAAACCACGGTTTCCTCAGTTCGGCGATTATGAATTACCTGGATTGGAACCGGGGCGATCGCACCTTCTACTTGCTCGACACGTTCCAGGGCTTAGATCCCAAGTACGTGTCTGAGGGCGAGCGGGCCGGCGGCATCCTCGACAAAAACCGCGAATTGCTCGATAACGGCTTCTACGTCAGCGGCGTGGAGTCCGTGCGCCGCAACTTCCGTGAATGGCCGCGGGCAAAAATTATTGAAGGATCGATCCCGGAAACCTTGCCCCAAATTGATTCCGGGGCGATCGCCTTCGTCCACATTGACCTGAACTGTTCACCGCCGGAAGTGGCGGCCCTGGAGTTTCTCTGGCCGCGACTCGTGCCGGGGGCGGTGATTTTGCTGGATGACTACGCCTACAACGGCTATCGTCCGCAAAAGCTGGGAATGGATGACTTTGCCCGCCAAAAGCAGGTGGCGATCGCCTCGTTGCCCACGGGCCAAGGGTTGCTGATTCGCCCGCCCGATCGGCCCCAAGCACCGGGAATGGCAGCGGTTGCGCCAGCGGCAACCATGGTGATTTTTTAGCCTAGGCTCCCGGGTGGCTGCGGCTGGGAATCAGAATCAGCGACCAGTAGGGCACGGCGGCCGGGTCTACCTGGGCGATCGCCCGGATTTGTTGCTCTGGCAGCGTTGCCCGTTCGATGTAGATCGATCGCGCCGTTAGCCCCAACTCATCGAGCACCGATCGCACCTTCTCAAAATGCCGCCCTAGTTTGATAATCACCGCCGCATCGGTGGCCGCCAGCCGATCGCGCAGGGTGGGGCGATCGAGCGTGGCCGGCAAAATCGTCAGCACATCTTGGCGATAGGTCAGCGGCACTTGCACCATATCCGCCGCCGCCAGGGTCGAGGAAATCCCCGGGACGAGTTCCGTGGGGAAGCGATCGCCCAATCGATTTAGCAAATACATGAACGAACCGTAGAGCATCGGTTCCCCCTCGCAGAGCACCGCCACATCGCGCCCCGCCGCCAAGTGAGCCGCAATCTCCGCCGCGCCGCGATCGTAGCCCGCCGCCGCCGACTCCGTGGGGCTGAAGGGCAGGACGATCGGGACTTCGATTTGCGTCGGTTGCAGAAACGCCGCCACGATCGCCCGCGCCACCGAGCCGCCATCGGCCGCCGCCGGGTAGGCCACCACCGGCACCGTCGTCAAAATTCGGTGCGCCTTCAGGGTCAACAATTCCGGGTCGCCCGGCCCCACGCCCAGGCCGTAGAGCTTGCCCGTCACGCTTCTAGCTCCTTCGCCAACGCATTCACCGCCGCCGCCGCGATCGCACTGCCGCCCCGTCGTCCATGCAGCGTGATCAACGGTACGCCGCGCGAATTCGCCGCTAATTCCGCCTTCGACTCCGCCGCCCCCACGAAACCGACCGGAAAGCCCAAAATCAGCGCCGGTTTTGGCCAGCCCCCATCCAACAATTCCAATAAGTGAAATAGGGCCGTTGGCGCATTCCCGATCGCCACCACCGCTCCCGCCAAGTGGGGCCGCCACAGTTCCACCGCCGCCGCCGATCGGGTATTGCCGATTTCTGAGGCCAAGATGCGCGTCGCCGGATCGGTCAGGGTGCAAATAATCGGATTCGCGGCCGGCAAGCGATCGCGAATCACCCCGTGGGCCACCATTTGCGCATCGCAGAGAATCGGCGCGCCGGCCGCCAGGGCCGATCGCCCGATCGTCGCCGCCCCTACTGAAGCCGCCAAATCCGCCACAATGTCCGGCATTCCGCAGGCATGGATCAGCCGCACCGCGATCGGCTGCAAATCGGCTGGCAACCTCGACAAATCGGCTTCGGCCCGAATCGTGGCAAAGGACTGGCGATAAATTTCATCTCCATGGCGGAGGTAGTTCATGATGGACTCAAGAGGGGCGATCAGCGATCGCGTGATGATCGCAGATAAAAATCACAAAAAATCAAAAAGCCTGCAACGAGAAACGGTTTCCATCACTGGTTTTCTACAACGGTTTCACCCCGTTTTCTGGGACTTTACTTTTCAGACCGAATCGAGCGTTGTGTCGTGTCGCAACATCATTGCCCATTTTCGGGTTCTCAAACAATCAGCTTGCCCGATCGCTAATTGACCATGCTCATTGACGATTTGCATTGCCGCCGATTTTGATATAGGCGAGATTAATAACGATAACTGAAGATTGAGCGCGATTGATAACGAAAACTCTTACCATTCTGTAAGCAAGAGAGTATGACCGTGGCTGCTCATCTGAACTGGCTGACTATGCGAGATATGGCTTGGCTGTTGGGTTGTGCAGGACTGGTGTTCCTCATGCAACCCGGGTTTATGTGTTTGGAATCGGGCATGACCCGATCAAAAAATAGTATTAATGTAGCGGCTAAGAATCTCTCGGATTTTGGCATTTCAGCCCTGCTTTATTGGCTCTTTGGCTTTGGGGTGATGTTTGGCCCCTCCTGGTTCGGCTGGCTGGGCACGGATTATTTTGGATTGTCCGTGGAAACCCAACCCCAACTCGCGGCCTTTTTCATTTTTCAAGTGATGTTTTGTGGCACATCCACGACGATTATTTCGGGAGCTGTGGCCGAACGGATGCGGTTTTCATCGTACCTAATTGTCTGCGTGCTGTGTTCGGGGTTGATCTATCCAGTGTTTGGCCATTGGGCCTGGAAGGGGATGGAACTGGTGGGCAACGCCTATGGCAGTCACGGGGTGGGCTGGCTGCGATCGCTCGGGTTCTATGACTTTGCGGGATCAACGGTGGTGCACAGCGTCGGCGGTTGGGTGTCGCTGGCGACGCTGTTCGTGGTGGGGCCGCGCCTGGGACGCTACGGGCCCGCCGCGCGCGATCGGCACATTGCCGGTTCCAATTTGCCTTTTTCCATGCTGGGGGCCATGTTGCTCTGGTTGGGTTGGTTGGGCTTCAACGGCGGCAGCACCCTCGCGCTGAACGACCATGTACCAGCGGTTTTGGTACATACGGTGATCGGTGGTGTGTCGGGCATGGTCGGCGGTGGCTCGCTGGGCTGGTACTATCGCCGCCGGCCGGATGTGGAGTGCTTGATCAATAGCTCCTTGGCGGGCATGGTGGCGGTGACGGCCTGCTGCAATGTGATTACAACGCCGATCGCCCTGGTGGTGGGGTTTACGGGGGCGGCGATCGCGATCGCGGTGGAATGGTGGCTCGATTGCCAGCAAATCGATGATGCCGTCGGAGCCGTGCCGATTCACGTGGGGGCGGGCATTTGGGGCACGCTCTGTGTGGGGCTGTTTGGCAACCTCAGCCAGTTGCCATCGGGTCTCGATCGCCCGCAGCAAATTGCCGTGCAGCTTTTGGGGATCGGTGTTTGTGCGCTGTGGGCCTTTGGGTTGCCCTATGGAATTTTGCGGATGGTCGATCGGTTTCATCGCCTGCGCGTCACAGCCGAGGAGGAGCAGATGGGGCTAAATGTGGCAGAACACCAGGTGAAAACGGAGGTCTATGATCTGTTTGAGGTGATGGATCGCCATGTGCGCCAGGGAGATTTGAACCTGCGCGTGCCGGTGGATCCCTTCACGGAGGTGGGCTACATTGCCGAGCGCTACAACCAGGTGATGGACGCTTTGCAGGAAAAGTCCCAGGCGCTGGAGACCGTGAACGCGGGTTTGGAGCAAACGGTTCGCCAACGGACGGCGGAACTGGAGGCGGCGAACCAGGAACTCCAGCGCCTGGACCAAATGAAGGATGAATTTTTGGCTAACACGTCCCACGAACTCCGCACCCCGCTGAATGGAATTATTGGGCTGGCGGAGGCGATGTTGGACACCGATCGCCCCGCCCTGCAGCCCCGCGATCGGGCTAACCTGACCACGATCGCCAGCAGCGGCCATCGCTTGGCCAACCTCGTCAACGATTTACTCGACTTTTCCCAGCTCAAACATCAGACTCTGGAGTTAGCGCTGGGGCCCTGCTGGCTGTCCAAAATTGCGGATCAGGTGTTGTCGTTGCACTACCCCAAGGCGGAGTACAAGGCGATCGCTCTCCGCAGCGAGATCGATCCCGCCTTGCCGCCCGTGTTAGCGGATCCCAATCGTTTGCAGCAAATTTTGCACAATCTGGTGGGCAACGCGATTAAGTTCACCGACAGTGGCCACGTCATTCTGCGGGCCCAGCCCTGGTGGCCCCCGATGGATCCGTCGCCGGCCGATCGCTCCGTTCCAGGTCGTGCAGCGGCGGCCCCGGTTGGGGATCCATCGGCCGGATGGGTGGCCCTGTCCGTTTGCGATACGGGGATCGGCATTTCACCGGAGGCGATCGATCACATCTTTGGATCCTTTGAACAGGCCGATGGCTCCACGGCCCGCCAGTATGGTGGCACGGGCTTGGGCTTGGCCATTAGCCAACAACTGGTGCATCTGCATGGTGGGCAAATTTGGGTGGAGTCGGTGCCCCAGGGGGGATCGATCTTCACGGCCACCTTCCCGATCGCCTTGGGCTATGACCGACAGCCCCGGTGGGTGGAGTCGCCCCCGGCCATCCGGGACGATCGGGCCGTGAGCCAGCCGATCGCCCTTGTCCCCCCGGAGATCGATCCCCTCCATCCCACCAGTGATCCCACCACCGCCAACGACGATCGCCCGATCGTGCCCATGCCCGTCTCCCTTGCACCGCTGTCGGTGGAAGGCGATCGGCTGCTCGAAGCGATTGGCCAGCAAGACACTGACCTGCTGGTGCAGCGGGCCACCCAGGCCCAGACGATCCCCGGCCAGCGCTTCAAAATTTTGATGGTTGACGATGAACCCGTGAACTTGCAGGTGCTGGAGAATTTTCTCTCCCAGGAAAATTATGAAATTGTCGCCGCCAGCAACGGGGCTGCCGCCTTGGAGGTGCTCGATCGGGGATTTCAGCCCGATGTGGTGCTCGTCGATGTGATGATGCCGAACATGACCGGCTACGAGCTAACCCAGCAGTTGCGATCGCGCTACCCCGCCCATCGCCTGCCGATCCTGATGCTGACGGCCAAAAACCAAGTGGAAGACCTGGTGCGCGGCCTCGACTCCGGAGCCAATGATTATTTAACCAAGCCGATTTCCAAAAAAGAACTGCTGGCCCGCCTGAAAACCCATTTGCAGCTTTCCCACATCAACATTGCCTACGGGCGGTTTGTGCCCCACGAATTTTTGCGGCTGCTGAACAAACAAAGCATTTTGGAAGTGGAGCTGGGCGACCAAATCGAACGGCAAATGTCGGTGTTGTTTTCCGACATTCGATCGTTCACCACCATGACCGAAGAGATGTCGCCGGCCGATAGTTTTCGCTTTATTAATTCCTATCTATCCCGGATGGAGCCAGCGATTAAAAAGCATGGGGGATTTATTGATAAATATATTGGCGATGCGATCATGGCCCTGTTTCCCGACAAGGCCGATGATGCGGTTGCGTCGGCGATCGAAATGCGGCAGAACCTGGCGGCCTACAACCACGATCGGATCAACCGAGGCGACAGCCCGATCGAAATCGGCATTGGCATTAACACCGGTCAACTGCGCCTGGGCACCGTGGGGGGAGCCGATCGCATGGATGGAACCGCCGTGAGCGATGCGGTGAATCTCGCGGCCCGCTTGGAAGCGATTACCAAGCAATACAACAGCAAGATTTTGATTTCGCACCACACCATGGCCCAAATGAGTGACCCCACCCGCTACCATCTGCGGTTTGTCGATCGGGTCAAGGTGAAGGGCAAATCCCAGCCCGTGGCTTTGTTTGAGGTGCTCGACGGCGAACCCTCCGAAACCTTGGAACAAAAGCTAGCCACCCTGGAGCAGTTTGAACAGGGCGCTTGGCTCTATCACCGGCGATTGTTTTGGGAGGCGGCGAGTTGTTTCGAGAGCTGTTTGCGCCAATTTCCGGGCGATCGGCTGGCCCAGATTTACCTAGAGCGATCGACCCGTGTTGGGGTCATTGCCTCGGGCGATTAGGGAACATCCACAGACCGTCAATTCCACCGTTGCTGAATCCTTGGGGGCAAGGCTCTCAGGGGTGTCATCCATTCCATCGCCGTAGGTTGGGTCTTCCAACCCTGACCCGAGCGATCGCTACAAACCTGTCCATCACTGGGACGATCAGGGATCGCGGGGGCTGGGCAGGGAGACCCTGCCCCTACGACCGATCGGTTGGGCAAGATCATCCGGGTGTTGGGAATTTGATGATACGCCCTAGGCCCGCGTGCCCCGATAAATGCGATCGGACTGCTCCGGCGGCAACCAGCGACAAGCCTGGGCTTGCCGTTGGGGCAAGGATAGGGCCGGCGTGGGGCGCTCCCAGGCTAGCTCCGGTTCCACATATTCTTGGGTTTGCGGATCGTAGCCATAGATGCGCCCCGTCTCGATCTCATAGACCCAGGCATGGAGCCGCAACGCGCCATTGTTCAGCTTGGCGCGCACACAGGGGTAGGTTCGGAGGTTGTCGATTTGCGTGAGCACATTTTCCGCCACGGCAATTTCGATCAATTCTTCGCCAGAACAGGGGCTGTAGTTTTGCAACACCACTTGTCTGGTCGCTTCGGCATGTTCTAGCCAGCGACTGACCAAGGGCATTTTGTCTGCGAGTTCTTTGACTTTCAGCAGCCCTTTCATTGCGCCGCAGTGGGAGTGACCACAGACGATGATTTCCGTGACACCGAGGGCCTCGATCGCGTATTCGATCGTGGCTCCCTCGCCCCCATTGGCCGCGCCATAGGGGGGCACAATGTTGCCCGCATTCCGAATCACAAAAATTTCGCCGGGGTCAGACTGGGTAATCAACTCCGGGTCAACACGGGAGTCTGAGCAAGAAATGAAGAGGACTCGGGGTTTTTGGCCGTGGGCCAAGTCTTCAAACAGTTGTTGGTTTGAGGCGAAGTAGTCTTGCTGGAACTGTCGTAAGCCTTTGATCAGTTTATGCATGGCCCGTGTTCATTGCCCGTCGTTCGCCCATTGGGGGCCGTACTCACCAAAAATGATTGATCGTACCGTTCGGCCGCTTGCGGGGTCGGGTCGGTACGATATCCGCTCATCATCTTACGGCCTTACGGTCGCTGGTCGTCCGTTGTTGCGGGAGAGGTGGGGGCCACGCGGCGATTGTCTGGGGCGGGTCGATCGGCCGGCGTTGTGGGCTTGGGCGCTGGGCTGCGGGCGCTGGCCGGGCTGCTCGATTTGGGTGTGGGCTTGGCCGGGGGGCTGTTGGTGGCCTTGGGCGATCGGTCAGTGCCGCTGGCTTCGGCGCTGCCCGGGCGGGGATTGGGGGTCAGGCTAGCCGCACTCGATCGCGACAGTTGCAAGAACGAGTCGAGGGCCGCACGCCATACCAAATACCCCCGATCGCTCAGGTGCAGTCCATCCGTGGTCAAATCGGCGTGGAGATCACCCTTATTGTCCGCAAACATCGGAAACAGATCCAAAAAGCCCACCCGCTCGTCTCGGGCCACCTGGGCCAACCGCCGGTTAATGCGTTGGAGCCGTTCACGCGGCACGGTGCGGAGCCGATCGCGTCCTTCCCAGGAGGATTGCACCCCGCGATGGGGCAACAGTGACTGCAACACCACCCGCGAATTCGGATGGGCCCGCCGCAGTTCATTCGCGATCGCCCGGTGATTTTCGACGATCGTGTCGTCGCTCACCCCTTGCAGCAAATCATTAATCCCGATCGCCACAAAAATTGCTTCCGGCTGCAAGCGGCCGATCCCATCTAAGCGCCGTAACAGCAATCGCGTCGTATCACCCGAAATCCCTTGATTGAGCCAGGTTGCCCCGGCTGGCAGCAAGCGGGACGGGAAGGCCAGGGTCAGGGAGTCACCCACCAACACCGCCAGCCGCGCCGGCCGCCGCTGGGCCATCGCATTGGCCTCCTGGCGACGACGGGCCACCCACCCTTCATAGCTGGTGGCCGCCACGGGCGATCGCTTTGGAACCGCGGCGGCGGCGGCGGCCGTCGTTGTTGTTGACGGTGACTGATCCAATGAAGCCTGGGCCTGTTGAACGCGATCGACAGCCTGGGCAATGGCCCGGCCCGCTGCCCGATCTAGCCCCGTCAAGACTACAACTAGGGCTAACGCTAGGAGTCCATTGCCCCATAGGGACCAGGGCACCCACCAAGGGGCCAGGGGCTTCGATGGAGAAAACCCACCCGATCGACGCGGCCAGCCCATCGATCGACCAAAAATTCCTGTTCGTCGAGCACGCGATCGAGAAAACACGACTTGCCCTGAAACGCTATGGTGACTGACGCTATGGTCTGATCCGCAAGCCATCCATGACTGGTAACAACCAGCACGGGGATCTCAGCATCAATTTCTAAAGACTCTAGCGAACTTTCGTCAGAAAAAAAACACTTGAAAAACAAACACCCAAAAAATAAAAGGGAGCAATCACTCCCCTTTCTCTGTTGATCACCCAGGACTTGACCCGTAATCGACCCCAATATCAACGCCGACCACGAGTCTCAACCCTAGGGAGCACTTCGATCGCCCAGTTGTTGCTAGGCGGCTGAGAACATCCAGCCATCGGGCACTGTCTGGAACCCCGCTCTAACGAAACGGGTTGGCCAGCTCTGCCACTCCGGCCTGTGCGTCTAGACCGATTCGCTCGTCGGCCCGATCGAGGTGTTGTCCTTCACAAAGCCCGTGTAAGCTTCCATACCGTGTTCGCCGATATCCAGGCCAATGGCCTCCTCTTCCGGCGATACGCGAATCCCACCAAAGGAATTCAACGTATACCAGGAGATCGTTGACAACAGCACCGTCACCCCACCAACGATCGCCACACCCAGGAACTGAACCCCCAACTGGGTCAAGCCACCGCCGTAGAACAGGCCCAGACCCGCCGCATCAGCACCCGTCGCATCCTTACCGATGCTGAACAGGCCCACCGCCAGCGTGCCCCAAACCCCACAAACCAAGTGCACCGAAGTCGCACCCACCGGGTCGTCAATCTTCAGCACCGAGTCAAAGAAGCCCACCGCCAGCACCACTAAAATGCCACCGATCGCCCCAATCAACACCGAACCCGAGTAATCAACCACATTGCAAGCCGCCGTCACCGAGACCAGACCGGCCAAGATGCCGTTAATCACCATCGACAAGTCTGGCTTGCCCGACAGCCACCAAGAGGTCATGGTCGCCGTCACACCACCGGCCGCTGCTGCCAGGTTCGTGGTCACGGCAATGTAGGGCACCGCCGCATTGACCGCCAACGTCGAACCCCCATTAAACCCAAACCAGCAAACCCACAGGATCAAGCATCCCAGCGTGGCAATGCTCATGTTGTGGCCTGGAATGGCGCGCGGTTGGCCATTTTCGTACTTGCCCATCCGTGGCCCTAGAATCGAAGCACCCATCAGGGCCGCCCAACCGCCCACCGAGTGCACGGCTGTTGATCCCGCAAAGTCGCGGAAGCCCATGTTAAACAGCCAGCCACCCGTGCCACTCCAAATCCAGCGGCCCGTGAGTGCATAGGACACGCCGACCAGCAGCAAGCTGAAGATCAAAAAGTCCACAAACTTGACCCGCTCGGCCACCGCACCGGAGACGATCGTGGCAGCCGTGCCTGCAAAGGCCACCTGAAACAGGAAGTGCAGCGACACGGGCAACCCCGTGGCTTCAATGCCGTAGGTTTCAGGTGTGCCCGACAGGAAAAAGCCCGTCGTACCGATGACATTGTTGCCTTGGGCAAACATGAAGCCATAGCCCAGCGCCCAAAACGCGAGCGTTGCCAGGGCAAAGACAATCAGGTTTTTCGTCAAGACGTTGACGGCGTTCTTCTGGCGGCAGAAGCCCGTTTCCAACATGCAGAAGCCCGCATTCATGAAGATCACCAGAATGGCCGCCACCATGACCCAAGCCAGGTTCAGCAAACTCTGGACATCTTCAGCCTTGACGGGTTCCGCCGCTTGGGCTGCCAAGCTCCAGGCTCCAACGATGATGGCAGCCAGTGGAATGCAGGCGAGCCAGGTGAGGGGCGCGCGACCAAAGACGGAGCGGTAAAACGATCGCCCCGCACTCAGGATCTGGTCAATGGATCGATCGGTGCCTTCTGCAAGGGGTTTGGAATAGCCCTTGCGACGACCCGAGAACTTGAGCCTAGCCATAGACTGACTGTTCCTAAATAGTGGGTTGGATGGGTGAGAGACGGGATGGGCTGATTACCGGTTTTTAAGGATGGTCAAGACTCAGACTCCACCCCGTGGGCTGGGTTAGCCGTCAATCTCGGTACGGTTGACCAGCTAATGTCGAGAATGGGCCCCGCCATGAGTCCATTGCGGCTCATGGACTGTTTGGGGCTGTGATGGGGGTGTACTGCAAGGGTGTTGCAGGCTGAGTGGGCAGCAATGGCTGATCGACGTAAGCTTGCTTTAAACACAGGCAATTGCAGCAATTTTGTCTTGCATCGTTCTGTATCTGGAGATACTGATTGTCTGGGGTGGCGGATTGGTCGGCTCAGTCGGGAAAGCAGTTAGCATCAGATAGCATCGGAAGCAACTAGGCGAGATCCAATGCCCATTCCAAGTCCAGCAATGAAGTCCGTGATGAGGGGCCCCCATGGAAGTTAGCGAATTGCTCGAACGCTATGCGGCTGGAGAGCGGGATTTCGATCGGGTCGATTTGTCGGCCACGGATCTGAGCGGGGCAGAATTACCCGGTATTTCACTCCAGGGTGCTGATTTGTCGGGGGCCAAGCTGTCGGGATCGAATTTGCAGGAGGGCAATTTACGCGAGGCCCGGTTGCTGAATGTCGAGGCCAATGGGGTGCGCTGGCGCGGGATTAACCTGCGGGAAGTGAAGATGCGCGATGCCTCCTTGCGGGGGGCGGACTTGACCAATGCGAATTTTATTGGGTCGGATTTGAGCGGGGTAGACCTGGGCGAACAGGCCAACTTGTCGGGGTGCTCCATGCGGGCGACCAAGCTGGTGGGGGCGAACCTGCGGGAGGCGATCCTGGTGGAATCGAACTTGAGTGAGGTGGATTTGCACCAAGCGATCCTCGAAGGGGCGAACCTGCGGGAGGCCACGCTGCACCATGCCAAGCTGACGGAGGCGAATTTAACGCGGGCGAATCTGACGCGGGCAAATTTGACGAAGGCGAATTTCTCGGATTCGATTTTGGCGGGGGCGATGTTGCTGGAGGTCTATGCCAGCAGTACGGTGTTTTTGGCGGCGGATTTGTCGAGTTGTGATTTGCGGCGGGCGAAGGCGATCGGGGCGGACTTTACGGCGGCGAAGCTGGTGAAGGGAAATTTGCGGGAAACCAATTTGAGTTGGTCAACCCTGCGCCAGACGGATTTAAGTGATGCAAATTTGTTCCAGGCCCGGTTGCAGTGGACGAATTTGAGCGGGGCGACGCTGCGGGGGGCGGTGCTGATTGATGCGGATTTGTCGCAGGCGAATACGCGGGCGGTGATTTGGACGGGGGCGATCGGCCCGGATGGCCAGGCGCGACAATAGGCAAAATTCCTAACCATTCGGGCTGACCGATCGCCGAAGATGCTACGGCATCAGGCTTGGCGGTAGGGCGCGAGCAGGGGCGCAAGCCGATCGAGCGTGGCGGCGGGCACTTTGTCCAGCGGTGTCAGCAGGGCACTGGCGAGGGCCCGGTGGGCGATCGACTCGGGCGGGTTGGCCCCCAGGCGACGGACGGTTTCACAAATAATCGATCGGGCGTTTTCGGCGTTATGGCGCAGGTTGCCGATCACCATTTCGGTGGTTACGCTGTCGTGGTCCGTATGCCAGCAGTCGTAGTCGGTGACGAGGGCGATCGTGCAGTAGGCGATTTCCGCTTCTCGGGCGAGCTTCGCTTCGGGTAAATTCGTCATGCCGATCACCGTCGCGCCCCAGCTTTGATAGAGCTGCGATTCGGCCCGGGTCGAGAAAGCCGGGCCTTCCATGCAAAGATATGTGCCGCCGCGATGCAGGGTCACATCGGGCAGGTTGAGGGAGTCGATCGCCTCGGCCACCAGCGCCGACAGGTTGCTACAAATCGGATCACCAAAGGCAATGTGCGCCACCAAGCCATCACCAAAAAAGGTGGAAACCCGGTTGCGGGTGCGATCGATAAATTGATCCGGCAACACAATATCCAGCGGTTTCGCGGCCGGTTGCAACGAACCCACGGCGGAAACCGACAGGATATATTTCACACCCAGGGTTTTCAGGGCCCAAATATTGGCGCGGTAGGGCACTTCCGTGGGCAACAGGTGGTGATGGCGGCCGTGGCGAGCGAGGAAGGCCACGGGTACGCCATCGATCGTGCCCGTGATAATCGCATCAGACGTGGGGCCAAAGGGGGTTTCAATCCAGCATTCCTGGGGATTTTGCAGCGCGTCCATTTGATAGAGGCCGCTGCCGCCAAGAATGCCAAGGGCGATCGGTTGAGTCATGGGAATTGGGAAAAACGCCAACGTCATGGGCAAAACAGTCGATCGTCAGGCTACACCCCGATCGCCCCCACTGGTTCCGTGGCCGGCTTCTTGCAACGTCGGTAGGACTATTGCAGCAGGCTATTGCAGCAGGCTGCGGAGCATCCAGGCGTTCTTCTCATGGATTTGCAGGCGCTGGGTTAACAGGTCGGCGGTGGGTTCATCATGCGCCGCGTCGGCTAGGGGAAACACGGTGCGGGCCGTGCGGACAACGGCTTCTTGGCCTTCCACCAGTTGCGCAATCATCACATCGGCGCTGGGAACGCCCTCGGCTTCTGGGATGGAGGTGAGTTTGGCGTATTCGCTGTAGCTGCCGGGGGCCGGGAAGCCGAGCGATCGAATGCGTTCGGCGATCAAATCCACCGCCAGGGCCAGTTCGGTGTATTGCGCCTCAAACATCAGGTGCAGGGTGCTGAACATCGGGCCCGTGACGTTCCAGTGGAAGTTGTGGGTCTTCAGATAGAGGGTGTAGGTGTCGGCCAGGACGCGCGCGAGGCCGTCGGCAATTTGGGCGCGATCGGCTTCGGGAATCCCAATGTTGATGATCGGAGCAGAAACAGCCATGGTGAGTTACTCAATGAATCCAACGACTTTAAACAACGGATGAGCGAGCCGGGAGAGCGATCGGACTGTCTTCATCATAGTCATATTGATTTTGAGTTGTAATAAATAGCATCCTCAGGAGTACCCAAAACCTAGGATGGTCGTTGAAGGGGAGCTACAGAGTCCACAATAGTAGGCTGAATTGAATAACAACCCTAATCGCCCCAACGCCCAGTTGCCATGATCGCCACCCCGGAATCGCTGCAAAAATTCGTGCAATTTTGCCAACCTCTCAAGGGCGACGAAAAAGGTGAGTCCCAAATTTTTCTGGATCGTTGGTTTCGGGCCTTTGGCTATGAAGGGGCGATCGAGGCGGGAGCAACCTATGAAGCCCGAGTAAAACAGGGCAGCAAACAGGGCAAAACAGGCTTTGCGGATTTGGTTTGGAAACCGCGCGTTTTAATCGAAATGAAAAAACGTGGTACAGACCTCCGAAAGCACTATCCCCAAGCCTTTGACTATTGGACACGACTGGTGCCCGATCGCCCCCGATACGTGATCCTTTGCAACTTTGACGAATTTTGGATTTTCGATTTTGATCTACAACTCGACACGCCCGTAGACATCGTGTCCCTAACACAATTGCCCGAACGCATCAGCGCCTTTGGGTTTATGGAGCGGGCCAACCGCACCCCCGTGTTTCGCAACAATCAAGTGCAAGTCACGGAGCGGGCCGCCCGTCGCATGGGGGAGTTACTCGTAGAGCTGATTGATCGAGGGGTTGATCCCTTGGTCGCCCAGCGGTTCATCCTGCAATCTGTCCTAGCCATGTTTGCAGAAGATCGAGGATTGTTGCCTAACAGTCTATTTATTTCCTGTGTGCAAGATTGCCTGAATGGTCAGAGTTCTTATGATCTCTTGGGCGGTCTATTTCGTGAAATGAATAGTCCTGGTATTACACCTGCAGGTCGTTATCAAGGTGTGGATTATTTCAATGGTGGTCTATTTTCGATCGTTCATCCCCTAGAACTTAGCCGCGAAGAGTTGAAGTTCTTGGAAGCTTGTGCTCTGGAAGATTGGAGCAAGGTACGTCCAGCGATCTTCGGCAACTTGTTTGAATCGGCGATCGATCAAAATCAACGCCATGCCCATGGAATCCACTTCACCTCAGAAGCGGACATCATGAAAATTGTCCGTCCAACCATTTCTCGGTATTGGGAAAATCGAATTACGGCTGCTAATAGCATTGCTGAACTAAGCACCCTGCAACTGGAATTACAAGCCTATAAAGTTCTTGATCCGGCCTGTGGATCAGGCAATTTTCTTTATATTGCTTATCAAGAGATCAAGCGAATTGAACAATTGCTGTTAGACAAAATTTCCGAGAAACGTAAATCGCCTCGGGATCAAATTCAAATGAGTTTCGTTACGCCGCAACAGTTTTATGGCATGGACATTAATCCCTTTGCCGTGGAATTGGCACGGGTGACAATGACGATCGCTCGGAAAATTGCGATCGATAACTTTGGGCTAATTGAGCCAGCCTTGCCCTTAGACAGTTTAGATCAGACTATTGAATGCAAAAATTCATTATTTCAGCCGTGGGTGGCAGCAAACGCCATTATTGGTAATCCACCCTTTCTAGGCGGAAAGCAGATTCGGAAAACATTGGGCGATCGCTATATTGATCAATTGGCTCAACAATTTCCTGAGGTGAAAGATTCAGTGGATTTTTGCACCTACTGGTTTCGGTTAGCCCATGATGTGATTCGTGAAACTCGTGGTCGGGCTGGGCTGGTGGGCACTAACTCAATTAGCCAGGGAAAAAGTCGAATCGCTTCCCTGGATTACATTACCCAAAATGGTGGCTATGTTCACGAGGCCGTTTCATCTCAGGTTTGGCCAGGCGCGGCTAATGTCCATGTCAGTATTGCCAATTGGAGCCTTGAAAAACCAATAGAATCGTTCTTGGATAGCAAGCCTGTCCAGCAAATTACGTCTGCTCTCAAAGACAGTCTTGATGTTACCCACGCGATTCGACTAACTGCTAATTTGAACTGGTGTTTTACGGGTGTGACACCTGTGGGAAAAGGATTTATCGTATCTCAAGAACAGGTGGCAACCTGGAATCAGATTAATCCGCAAAATGCCGCCATTATTCATCCTTTTTTGGAAGGAAATGAACTGGCAATGGGTCGATGCAAACAACCGACCCATTGGATTATTGATTTTGAAGATCTGACTCTAGAAGCGGCTAGGGACTATGACCAGCCCTTTCAATGGGTTCAAAAAACTGTCAAGCCAGAACGAGAGCAGAACCGTCGGCAGGTTTATCAAAACTATTGGTGGAGATTAGGAGAGCGCCGTCCGGCGATGCGAGCAGCTCTCAAGTCGATCGCTCAGTATTTTGCAGTGCCTCAAACATCCAAGTGGGCAATTTTCATACCTTGTCCATCCGCGTGGCTGCCGAATGCAAGAGTGCGAGTTGTGGCTGCGGATGATTTTTATATTCTCGGCTTACTAACGTCTCGGCTTCACCGAATATGGATGGAATCGCAAATGTCTACTCTAAAGGCTGATATTTCCTATACGCATAATACTTGTTTTGAAACTTTTCCATTTCCTCAAACCGCCAATGGTCAATTAATTGAAAACATTCGGGCCACTGCGCTTGAACTGCATGAATATCGGAATCAGCAAATGGAGAAGAAACAGTGGGGAATTACTAAGCTCTATAACGACTATTTCCATGAACCGGCTAGCCAATTGGCAAAGCTTCACGCTCATTTGGATCAATTGGTGATGCAACTGTATGGCTTTGAATTTGCTGACGATATCCTCGAAAAATTACTGGCGTTGAACTTGGAGCTGGCGGCGAAGGAGCAACGGGGTGAGCCGGTGATTGGCCCGTGGGATCCAACTCGATCGCGATCGAGTGGGTCAAGGGGGACAGTTGCCCGAAAAAGCGGCCCAATCGCTTGACCAGGAACGAAACCCGATCAGTACAATCACTGAATGCGGGCTACTCTTTGAGGGGAACAATGCGGCAGGTCTTTTGGGCGGGAGTGTGGTTGCTGGCGGGGGCGCAGGGGGCGATCGCGGCGGCCAATCCGGTGTTGCAAATTGGGATTGTGCAGCGGTTTGGCGAACAGCCGGGAACGCTGGAATTGAAGGCACAGCCGGGCGATCGGCTGACGGTGAAGGTGGATTTGATCGATCGCTGGGACACGCTCACGGGCGATCGCCTGGTGTTGCAACCGATCGCCCAGCCGCTGCCGAAACCGGCGATCGATGAGCGGGTGGTGCTGGGAACCTACCGCAGTTTTGAAACGGCGGAGGCGGCGGCCAACCAGTGGCGATCGCGCGGGATTCAGGTGGAGCTGGCCCAACCATCGGAGCGGTGGCAGGTGTGGGCCAAGCGGGAGGTCTATAATCAGCCCCTGTTGCGGCGGCTGTTGCTGGAGAGTATCCAGGCGAACCCGCCGGCCACGACCGGCGGCCAGCCCAGTTTGGTGAGCCAGCGGCGCGATCGCACCTGGTTTGTGCGCGGCACGATCGGGGGCAAACCCTTCACCAGTGAGCGGCTGGAGATTTCGGCGGGCAAGGGGACGATCGAGGTGGGGCGCGATCGGTTCGCCGGTTCCCTGAAGCTCCAGCGCAACGCCTACGGGAGTTACACAATCGTCAATGCCGTGCCGACGGAAACCTATTTGCGCGGCGTGGTGCCCTACGAAATCGGGGCCGGTGCGCCGGAATCCGCCCTGCAAGCCCAAGCGATTTTGGCGCGCACCTATGCCCTGCGGAATTTGCGGCGGTTTGCGATCGATGGCTACCAGCTCTGCGCCGACACCCATTGCCAGGTCTATCGCGGTCTGAAGGCGGCCACGGCGCGGGTCGATCGGGCGATCGCCGCCACCAACGGTCAGGTGCTCACTTATCAAAACGAACTGATCGACGCGCTCTACTTTTCCACCTCCGGCGGCGTAACAGCCAACTTCACGGATGTGTGGGATGGGCCCGATCGCCCCTACCTGCGCCCCGTGGTCGATGCCCATCAACCGATTTGGGACTTGGCGGCGCGGCCCCTGGCCGATGAGCGCAACCTGCGGCAATTCCTGGCGATCGCCCAGGGCTGGAACGAGCTGGGCTGGCGCGATTTCCGCTGGCGTAAAGAAAGCACCCTGCCGGACATTGCCCAAGGCTTGCAGCGCTATTGCCGGGCCCAAAACAGCGATTGCGCCAACCTGAGAACCGTCCAGAGCCTGACCGTGACCGAGCGATCGCCCGGTGGCCGGGTGCGCCAGTTGACCGTGGCGACCGATCGCGGGCCGATCGTCTTGGAAAAAGATGCCGTCCGCAGTGCCTTCATGGCTCCGCGCAGCACGCTGTTTTACCTGGAGCCGATCGGGGGTGGCGCGCAACCGCTGCGGGGCTATGCCTTTGTGGGGGGCGGCTGGGGTCACGGCGCGGGCCTGAGCCAAGCGGGATCGCAAAAGTTAGCCCAGTTGGGTTGGAATGCCAGCCGGATTTTGCAGTTTTACTATCCCGGCACGCAGTTGCAACCGATGAGCGATCGGCTCACCCTTTGGCGCGATCCCGAATTGAAGTAGCTCCCCATCAACACCCCAGACAAGGGGGTTAAACCCCTCACTCTACTTATGAAGTGATCGTTAAGCGATCGCCCTAGCACTGATGATTGGAGCCGATAATAGGGCTGCTTCTCCTGTGCCGTTTGGGGTGGTTGATTGCTGCTGATTTTTACTACCATGTCGCCTCAGCCACGATTAACAAAGCGATCGGCAAGTGAGTAGTCAGCGCACCTAATTCAACAACTATGGGGTGCTTGATTCCTGATCAAATTGACCCGATCGTTGAGCGTAACGCCATGAAAAATGACGAAGGTTATCGGAAATTTCTGCCTGATGATCAGGATTCAGTAGACCACGATCATCTATTTGTGGAAATTCCGGCTGATCAACCATCGCCGTATCAAGAGAAAATCCCGTCTGGATATGACCCCATGGGTGAAATCTATCTCCGGGGACGAGCATCAAGAACCGTCGCAGGTGGTCGAGTTGCCTGGTGGATTCTGATTTCAGGATGGGTCATGCTGGCGCTTTTCTGGTTGATGTCAGCGATGGCAATCCCAGTGGCGCAATTATGGCAAATCTTGATAGTGACTGTGATTCCCTTGATGATTTTGTGGAGGGGAACTGCGGCTAAAATCGCGATCGCCAAAAAGAGAAAGCAGCGAAGAAGATAGGAGCGATCGGGTGCTGTTTGCAAACAACGATCAACTCCATCATACTCATGGAATCAATCATCAAGGGAGGAATTATGGTCAAGTCAGTGCTGTGCAAGGTTGGGGTGAGTCGATCGTCTTGGGTTGTGGGTTCCGTTGTCCTAGCCGGAGCGATCGCGGCGATTGCGGCCAGTGGTTTTCCTGGCCTCGCGATTGCCAAAACTCGCGATGCTGGCCGCTCGATCGCCTCAAGCCAAGCCAAGCAAGCCAAGGCCGTTGAGCAAGAAATTCTGGCAGCCCATAACAAATATCGACAGGAAGTGGGCGTGCCCGACCTCACTTGGTCGCCCACATTGGCGGCCCATGCCCAAGCCTGGGCCGACCAGTTAGCTAGCACTGGCAAATTTGAGCATTCAACTGATCCCCATGGTGAAGGCGAAAACCTGGCCAAGGGCACAGCGGGGTCTTATAGCGCCACGCAGTTGGTTGACATGTGGGGTGGCGAAAAGCAAAATTTCCAGCCAGGAACCTTCCCGGATGTCAGCACCACGGGCAACTGGATGGATGTGGGGCACTATACCCAACTGGTTTGGCGGGACACGACGCAAGTGGGTTGTGGTCTCGCGACGGGGGGCGGTAGTGCGGTTTTGGTCTGTCGCTATAGTCCGCCGGGAAACTATGAGGGAGAACCCGTCTATTAGTGGGGTTGGTAATCAGAAAATATAGGTTTGAAGCCCTACTGGTTTGGGGTCGTTAGGTTGTGATCAACTGAACCTCTGTTTCAATCTGCAACCGCTATAGCCATCATAAAAACTTGGGGGAAATGCGTGGCGGCTGATTAATGGGATGATGGGCAATCATGAAGCACCATTGGAACGTTGGCAGCCGCTATGACTTCAGCGATTGAAACTGAAATTCGCGCGTGTGAAGCGCGACTATATGCAGCAATGAGCACGTCTAATGTGTCTGAATTGGACGCGCTTATTGCTGATGATTTGATCTTTTCTGGGCCGACTGGTGAGCTAGCGACTAAGGCGATGGATTTGGAGTTGCATCGAACCGGGGGCACTCAGTTTCACGAGTTGGTGTCTAAGGCGCTAGAAATCCGAGTTTTGAGCGAAGACGTTGCACTTGCGTCGGCGCATATTTTCTTGAGCGGCACGTATTTAGGCAATGCCTTTGCGGGGGATTTCCGCTATATGCGGGTGTGGCGCAGGGGCGATCGTGATTGGCAAGTGGCTGGAGGAAGTGTGACTGCGATGGTTTGACGATCTCAATTGTTTTGAACTTGCGGAGTAATCAGCATTCTATTGGCTGATCGCTATCGTCAGTAATCCATAGCAAACAAACTGGTTCCACTATGTTGGGATATCAATTGTATTTTGCAGTCGGTGTGATTATTTATGCAGTTGCAACCGATGAGCGATCGGCTCACCCTCTGGCGCGATCCCCAACCGCAATAGCCATTATCGATCGCCCCAGACAAGGGGTTTAAACCCCTTGCCCACCCACGACTCAGAAACAGCAGCAGCCAAAACACTGGTGGGGATGGTAATACCAATTTTGTTAGCCAAAGCTATTCAAGATCCAGGCCTGGTGAGGGCTTCAGGACAGCATCTGTAGCATTAGCAGGCGAAATTGGTATTACCAAAGAAGAGGATTGGCAGTTGCGGGATAACACCTATCGTATTGGAGTTGGTAGTGCCTGTGAAGTGATGATAGTCGATGCCAAAACGGTTGCCAGTTAAGGGTTTCAGTAAAGCATCAGGCAGTGCCGTAATTCAGTCATGACGAGCGAGTGAAAGCATTGCGCTGTAAGCAATCTTTGGTCAAAGACCATCACCTTACAGGCATGACCAAGCATCATTACCAATTTGGGGCACTACCACCTTATAAATCAGCTCTTAAATCGCAAGCTCTTAACAATACTCTTCTGAGAAAAACTAGCTTGCAACTGTAGTCTGTTTTATATCTAGAAATGTATAATTACACCGAAACCAATACGCCCATTAATTTTTCAACCTCAGGAGGCGATCGTGGTCAAGCCAATTCAAAAACTGGTTAACGAACTACCGACTAGTGGCATTACAGTTTCAGCCTTGAACTCCCTAGACTTTGTGGTTCCGGGTCAGTGGCAAAACTTGGTGGGCTTTGAAAACACCATCAGAGCAGTGACCATGGAAGAAGATCCTGCCCTGATTCAGCAAATTGGCGAACGAGCCATCTACCTCTACAACGACGAATCTCAGGGATATCAACGGGCGCAATGGCTGTATGAAACTGTTGACAGTGCCGATAGTGCTTTGGGTGCAGCCGCTTTAGCCAACAAAGTCGGTGAAAATATTTCCTTTTTGGGATTTCTGGGCAATCTCACCCCTAAGCCAGAAAAAGCGCAAAGCATCGACTTGTCAATTAAATTAGTAGTCGAAGTCGTCGCTTTTTGCCAAATTAACGGCATTCCTGGGGACAGTATTGGCGATTTTGTGTCCGCTTTGGCTGACTACGGCGGAGAATCTTTGATGCGGATGGCAGCTTTGGTTTGCTTTGACGGTCTAATTCCCCTTGGCCCAGACTTTATCCGCAAGGCTGGCAGCACTATCAACAACTTGAGTCCCAGCGATTTAACTAACAATCCGGTGTTTAAGAGTGTTAGTTCTTTGATTCCTGGGGGCAGTCCAGCCGGTCAGTTGGGCTTTATTGGTCAAAGTTTTGACAATGTTAAGGGTTGGATGGGAGATTTTGTCTCTTCTCGCAATCTGACTCCGGAGAAGGTGGTCAACAATCTGCAAAACTTTGTAGAAATCTCGAGGGATAAATTAGACTATCTCGGTGCTTTCTTGGATGTGACGACTAATTATTACACGCATACAGGGACTCAAACCTTGGCACGGCGCTTGATTGAACGGGCGGTGACTGAGATTTAACCAAGAAAAAGGGTGTATGGAAGCCCATTGCGGCAAAAGCACCCCATGCAACTCATCTGCTATGTTCAACCTCGAATTGCCTTAAGGTGGGATGTCTCCATTCGAGGTTGGGCAAGCAAAAACGATTAGCGTTGTGGTCTAGTTCTGAGAAATTATTGGTGATCGCTAAGAGGATGGGGTTGTTAAGAAGTCGGGCGTAACACACCATTGGAGCGAACAATATTAAGGGCTCGTGTGTTGAGTGAAGAGGCCATTGCTTGCCGCTCGATTAAGCTGTTCGACGGCGGGCCGATCGCCCTCTAGACTGGGCCAATTTCCTCAGTAGGTCGATCGTTTATTGGGCTGGAGTACTAATAGAAGACTTTTGCCGACCATACTAAAGCCATCCTTGAGGAAAATTGATGAAAGCGATCGTATGTACAGAGTATGGATTTCCTGATGTGATGCAGCTCAAGGAGTTAGAGAAACCTACTCCGAAGGACAACGAAGTTTTGATTAAAATCCATGCGACAAGCGTTACATCAGCAGATGTACGTATCCGCAAGGCTGATCCATTCCCCGTCAGATTTTTCTACGGTTTCTTAAGACCCAAAAACAACACGGTGCTGGGGTCAGAGCTGGCCGGAGAAATTGAAGCCGTTGGTCGAAATGTCAAACAATTCAAAGTAGGTGATTCGGTATTTGCCGGTGCAGGAATCAGTCTCGGCACGAATGCTGAATATATTTGTCTGCCGGAAGCAGGGGCGATCGCGATCAAGCCTACGAATATGACCTATGAGGAAGCTGCGGCGATTCCTTTTGGGGCAACGACTTCCCTGTTTTTCCTGAGAGATCAAGGCAAGATTCAGGGCGGACAGGAGGTTTTGATCTATGGAGCTTCTGGAGCATTAGGTACGGCTGCTGTACAGCTTGCCAAAGCCTTTGGAGCACAAGTGACGGGGGTATGCAGCACGGGAAATTTGGCATTGGTGAAGTCCCTGGGAGCTGACACGGTTATTGACTACACCAAGGAGGATTTTACGCAATGCGGTAAGACCTACGATATTGTTTTCGACGCGATCGGTAAAAGTCAATTTTCCGGTTGTCTACGCTCACTGAAAACGAATGGACGCTATCTCAGAGCGGTTCATATCGATCTAGTCTCAATACTCCGAGGGCTATGGACTTCAATTACTAGCAGCAAGACAGTCCTAGGCGGGGTCGCGATCGAGCGCAAAGAAGATTTGATAGTCCTCAAAGAGTTAATTGAGGCGGAGAGCATGAAGGCGGTCATAGACAGGTGTTATCCGTTAGAGCAGACTGACGAGGCTCACAGGTATGTTGAACAAGGACACAAGAAGGGGTGTGTAGTGATTACTGTGAAGCATGGCAACAAGGCTTAACAATCAAAGCGATTCAAGATGATTGGCTAAGTTGTATTGGCTAAGTTGTAAATGTTGCTTGTGTCCGGTGATATTTACCGGTAGACCGCCAGCCGATCGCCCTTTAAACTCAGCCCATCTCCTCATCAGGTCGATCGCCCATGGGTCGTGGTCTCATTCGTCGAGCGCATAGCTACATTCGACGCGGCAATCGGAAGCGGCTGCGGTTTCTGTTGGGCAAACATCCCGAGCTGTATCAGTCCGACGATGCCATGCTGCTGGACTATGCGATTTGGCACAACCGATCGCTCGTGACTTGGCTGCTCGATCGCGGCGTGCCCGTGGATGGGCCACCGGGAAACGCGGGCAACACACCCCTGATCAACGTCGTGGTTGAGGGCGACTTGCCGATGATCGATCTGCTGTTGCGGCGTGGGGCTGACCCGAACGTGGTGAACAGCGACTCGGAAACGCCCCTGGGGTTTGCGGTGGCTTGGCGGCAGGCCGGGGCGATCGCCCGTTTGCTCGCCGCCGGGGCCGACCCCAACCGGATCGGCGACTATGGGCCCGACTGCACCCATCTCGATCACGCCCTGCGGATGGACTGGCCCGAGGGGATGGCGGTGCTCAAGGCGGGCGGTGCTCGGCGGTTGGTGGAGTTGGAGCGCAGCGCTAGCCGATCGGCCGATTAGGGCAACGACACCCAAACCGCCCCGATCGCAGCGGTCGATCGATAGCTCCGGGTGCTGTAAAAATCTTGCCCTTGGGTGGTGGCGTAGCGCCCATCGAAATCGTTGGGCGAACCGTTTGTCCGAAATGTGAGCGTTGAGGGTTGGCTGGAAAACTTCACAAACTCGCGCCCCTCATTGTCCCAGTTAAAGCTCAGGGTGGCCTGGCCGTAAACCTTTTCAGCTTCGGCAATGGGTGTGCCCGGCCCGATTCCCTCATGGGTTTGGTAGGCCGAGTTTTCGGTCATCAGCATCGTAATCGGGTCGCTGGCCTTCAGCGGGCTACTCGCTTCATAGATGACATAAAACAAGGTTTGCGAGCCAGATTTAGCGGCAATGCCCCCAAAATCCACCAGCAAATTGGGCACATTTTCCCAACGAATGGTCGGCCCCATGGCGCGTTTGGCTTCGGCGAGGGTCATGCCCAAGCGAACTGGGCCAATGCTGCCAATGGTAATGGCCTTGGCCGAATTCACGGGAGTTGGTGATGCAATGGGAGACGGTGTGGAGGGGGGGGCGGGTGTTTTGGGGGCTGTTTTTTGGGGGCTGGCGGTTGGGGTGGCGGTTCCGGGGGCTGAGGTTGTGACCGCGTTGGTGACTGATGAATTGCCACAACTGCTGAGGGCAATGGCGATGCCAGTCCAGCCCGCCCATCCCAAACGAGTCAAAACCGTTGTGAGCCATGCCGAGCGATGAGGAAGATGACGATTCATAGGGCTAGGGGAAACAGCTCGAATCGGAAATCAGAGGGGTGCGATCGCCCCGGCTGAATTTACGTAGGATTAAGGTTTATTCGATCGATAAATTGAAATTTCAGGGTCGATTTTGTCGAAGTTTGAGTAAATTTTCATGTCATCTAAGAAGCGGTAGGTGACTTCCGCGCGATCGAACCAATACCACTTCGGAAGGGTTTGATACTTGAGCATTAGTTCGTAGTCTAATTGACCATTTTGGAGTTGCTCAAAGAATGTATGCCCAGGAGAATTTGTGGGGAAGCGGCGTTGATCATAACCACTGCTAATTATAATCCAGCGCGGTTGGATGGCTTGGAGTTGCTGGAGGTTCGGCTCCTCAAGGGTTTTGACCTGGAAGCCTGTCGATCGGGGTAAATATTTCTCAATTCCTACTTCGAGAATTAATTCCTGGGGAGGAATTTGCGATCGCATCCATTCTTCAACGAAGTAGCGTGAATCATGGGTCATCAAACTATTAATTGTCCAGCTATAGCCGAGGCTGTAGAACAGGACGAGGGTTGTGAGCATGGTGCCGGGAAAAAACCACGATCGCGCCCGATCGCAAAGTTTCGTCATGGCATAGCCCGCAAACAACACAAAGATCGGCATTAGCGGCATCAGATATCGCACATCATTATAGAAAATGGGTGCGACATAAAACAGATAGTAGGAAACCGCTGGAACCCACAAATAAAGCGGTAGCCAGTTCCGTTGGTTGTCTAAATTAGGTGTAGATTCTTGGGCAATCAACTGCGGTTTTCGGAGCTTCAAACATTGCCATAGGTAGAATCCTAATCCGAGAATGGACATGACCCACAGAGGCCAGCCAAAGGAAAATTGCCAGTGATGAAAACTTTGAACCAGCATCTCCCATTGACCGCGCCAGCTTTCTTCATAGCGGGGACGAATACTGGCTCCACCGTAGAGAATCAGGTTGAAGCGATCGATAAATCCTTGAAAATTAAAAACAGCGTTTTGCAGAATTAAAAATGAAATGATGCCCGCCCCTAAGCCATAGCCGACCCGTCGATCGCGCAGGGCTTGCCACAAGGAAAAGGTGGGATTGCTCCGCCGTTGACGTTGCCAGAAATGTCCGATCACAAAGAACGGCGTGAGAATGCAAAAGCCATAAAACTGGTCTTTAGTACAAACGGCGATTGCGGCAACGATCGCCCCTAAAACATAATCTCTGAGCCGATGGTGCTTGAGAATTTCGATATAGACGATCAAAAAAGCGATCGACCAAAACAAAACCGGAATATCTAAATTAGCAACTTTGGCGTAATACACATAAAGCGGTGTGAGGGTCATGCCCAAAGCCGCGAGCCAGCCCGTTTGGCGATCGAACACCTGCCGGCCCAACTGAGCAATGAGGAGGATCGTTCCCACGCCCATCACGACACTGAGCGATCGGTTAATGTAAAACAGTAATGTATAGGTTTTAAGGTCTTCAAAGGAGATCCACCCCAACTGTTTTAGCACCAACAGGGGTGAGTAGAGGATCGCCAAAAAATAATAATGAACCGGTGGATATTTGTAATGCCAACCATTGGCAAAGTGCTGATCGATCGCCTCTAACACTCTTTCAGGAGTCAGCTCATCGGCAGCCCAGCCTTTCCAATCAGGCAGTCCCCAATTAATCCCGTAAATGGCAATGCCTGTGCTCAGCAAGACCAAGCCGAGTAGGGGCCATGACCAAGGGGTAGGTTGAATTTTGCGAGGACTTTGGAGGATAGCTTGGGAGGATTTCAGAAAATTGGTCAGCATTGAGGTTTAGAGACTTGTTCTAGGGGAATACGCTAGGAATTTGAACCATTTTGCGAGCTTTGATTGATAGCTTGGCGGTTAATTTAGCTGTAATTGAATGAAGCAAATGGCTGGTTTTAGGGTTGTTTTAAACACGGTGCATCTAAAATGATTAGTGAATCGACCGTAAAGCGCTGGCAACGATCGAGCCGTTGTAACATCACTGCTTGATCGCCCCGTCGAAGCTGCTCGATCGCTTGGGTATGGGCGATCGCAAGGGATTCCTGGGGACTGGCTCGAAACCAACGAACCCAACCCATTTTAGCCAGATGGTCGGGATTGAAGTCGGCGCGATCGAGCAACCAAAAATTGATTTGATAGCGATCAATAATCTGCGATAAAACTTGAGAATTGGTGGTGTATTGGGCTGTTAGCAAATCTGTTGCCCGCTGCAAAAGCTCTCGCGCGTATCGACGATGATAGCGCATTGTAAACCCGGGGCCAACGACAATCGATCGCTGGGAAAAACTTGGCAAGTTATCCGTTTCTCGGGTTGTTGAGGCAATTTTGATCGTAGTCGGCTGCTGTTGAAAAAATCGATAAAGATTGGGATAGGCTCCGATTTCATATTGGGTCATGGGAAACCCGGTAAAGGTGAAAGGATAGACCAAAAGACCAATACAAAATAAACCAATCGCGCTTTTTTTGAGGGTTGTTTGGGCAGTATTGATGCTAGCCCAATGCCACAGGAATTGCATGAGCCAAGTCAGGCTGATTGCCCCCGCGATCGCCACCACAATTCTGAGGGAATGTTCGGCATAGCGATTGGGTAAATGCAAGCGAAATAGGACGAGATGGGCAATGGTAAACCAAGCTAGGGATACCACTAATAGTTGCAGCAAAACAATTAGGTTTGACCGGGTGGCTTTTGATAGCGCAAAGCGATCGCGCCACCCCCAAAGCACGGGCAAAAGCGCCGATAAGGCAATTTGAGGAAACGCAAAATCAATTTCCCACCAGTCGATCGGAATCAGCCCCGTGCGACGATGCTTAAACCAATAGGCCCAGGCGGGTTGAACATCAAAAAACTGTGCCCATAACGTTTTAGCCTCGGCCGCGGTCAAGACTGGCCCATAGGTCGCCGACTTGCCCAGGAGCGGAAGCAAGGAAACGATCGAAATGATCATAATAATGAGTTCAAATCGATATTTACTAATTACTCTAATTACTGGAAATTGGTGATCAAATTTTTGTTGTAGGCTCCAAGATATTTCCCAGAATGATCGGTTTTCCCCAGTTTTTTCTACAGAACAATAGGCATCACTGGGATCTTGATTTAGCAAGCCAGAGTGATTAGACCTAGGGAGATCAAGATCAGGAATATCGGCATTCGTAATATCAGTAATCAACCGCCCGATCGCGCTCAGCCCCACCACCGACGCGCCGAGCAAAACCCCGTGGGGATAGAAACCCGCGAGCAGGACGATCGCCCCCGCCGTTCCCCAGAGCGATCGCCGCAACCAAGCATCTAAAAAGGCCAAAAAGAGCGGATAGATAAACGCTACGGGTACGCCGGAGACCAAATCATCCGCAATCCACAAATTTTGATTCAGAAAAATACAAGCACTCAAGCCAGCCAGCGGAACCGGCAACAGTTGCCAAACCAACCGAAAACAATAGATCGTCGAAATAATTCCTAACCCGATCGGCAGGCATTTATTCAAGACCATGGGATCAATCGCCAACCAAGCCCCAAGGCGATATAAACCGGTATATCCCCAGGGATCGACTGATTGGAAATAGTCGGCAATCAGATCATTTTGAAACAAGTCTGGATTGAGCCAGCGCCGCATCCAAAACACGTGCTGGCGCGCATCATCTTGCACCACGTAGGGCGAACTAAAGGCCTGAAAAAGCGCAGGAATTGCACAACCGATCGCGATCGCCACACTCAGCCAAAAAGCCCAGCGCGCGGTGCGATCGCCCCACCATCGATCACCCTCTACAACCCGCGTCCAGCCTGTAAGCATTGGGTCTCCAGTAGTGCTAAGTCCCCCTGTTGCCAAACGGCGCAGCGATCGATCGCATTCGGCAAAATGGGCCGTTCACCCCGATCGAATTGCGCCAGTTGGGCCGCCCCCACGCCGAATTGGCGGAAGCGGCGACTATCCAACACTTCGCGAGCAAAACTCGATCGCTCCACCAACCAAAAATCAATCCCTGTTTCCTGGATAAACTGCTGAATAATGACCGGATTGGAGGCGTATTGAGCTGTCACTAAGCGATCGAGTCGCCGCACCATTTCTTGATAGAAACCCACATGGTAGGGCAACAAATAACCCTGGCCACCCACATAGATCGATCGCCCCGTAAAGGCTGGTAAATTGTCGCCTTCGCGGGCTAAAGATGCAACCAAACTATCGGGCGGTTGCTGTTGCAAAAAGCGATAGAGATCCGGCGCAGTTCCGGTTACATAATTCGTCACGGGAAAGGCATATTTTTGCGCTTGTAAGCCGATCGGGTATGCCACAAACCAAACCACCAGCAAGGCCGCCCCCACCCCCGCCCCGATCGCCCGTTGGCCGCCGCGCCCGATCGCCCGGAGCGCTACCTCCAGCAGCGCCGCAATCACCATCCCCGCCGCCAAGGCCGCCACCAGCCGCATCGAATGCTCGCCGTAGCGGTTGGGCAAATGCAACTTAAACAGCAACAGGTGCGCCGCGCCAAAGCCGATCGCCGACGACAGCAACAGATCGCCCAGGAGCCAGATCGCCGGTTGCATCTGGTTCAGCAGCGGGAACCGGTCGCGCCGCCACGCCAACAGCGGCAGCGCCCAGCCAAACCACACCCCCAGCGGCAACACCAGCACCGAGTGATACGCCATGATTCGACACCACTCGGTGGGCAAAAAACCGCTCCGCTGGCCGCAAGCCCAGTAATTCCACGGATCGCGCGTAAAAAATGCCGACCAGCCCTTATCGGCCATCGTTGGCAGCGATCGGGCCGCCGCCGCCGACATCACCGGCCCAAACGGCGAATCCCGCAACAGATAAGGGACGATCGCCAAACCCAACGCTCCCAACCCCGCCAGCGCCACCCGCACCGCCGGCCGTTGCCAGCCCGATCGCCAGTCCCCCGATCTCACCGCCCGCACCAGCCGCAACCCCAGCGCCCCACCCAGCACCAGTGCCACCTGCGGATAGAACAGCGCCAACAGCCCGATCGCCCCCGCCGTGGCCCACAGCCAATTCCGGGCGATCGCCCACAATCCCCACAGCAACAACGGCCCCGCAAAGGCCGCCGGAGTCCCCGACACCAAATCATCCCGCAGCCACAGGGCCTGCACCGCCAGCAACCCACTCAACCCCGCCGCCAACGGCACGGGCCACAACGCTAGCGCCAACCCATAGGCACAAACCGCCGTCACCAGGCTCAAGCCCAACGGCACAACCTTATTAAAAACCAACGGATCGAGGCCCAGCCGCGCCGCCAGCCCGTACAGCAGCTTGTAGCCCGCCGGAGCCACGGACTCAAAATAATCGGCGATCGCATCCCCCGGAAACGCCCCCAGCGACCAAAACCGCCGCATCCAAAACACATGCTGCCGCGCATCATCTTGGATCGTGTAGGGACTAGCGAAGGCCTGCTGCAACGCCGTGAAGCCATAGCCCAGGGCCACCGCCACGCACAGCGCCCCCCAAAACCACAGCCGCCGATCGCGCCGCGAGTCGATCGGAGCAAACAGCCACCGCCCCACCCGATCGATTCCCCCTGGTTCCGCCTTGGTCATGCTCTGCCCACCCGATCGCGCCTCTGACACCCATCAACGTCGATTCAAAATCGATCATCTCAGTCAGAGTAGACCCCGATCGGGCCAATTGACCAACCCAGCCCGACAACCGGACTTTATCTCCGTTCCCAAATCTGTGTCCCATCATCAATTCCAACTCAACCCCCCATCCCTAGCATCCGTTCGGGTCAAGCCAGTTTTGCCACCCACTTTGCGACAGCGTATGGCCTCCAGGCAACGACAGAATCAGGGTTGTAGCCTATCCTGAACTAACCTTATTCCTGATTAATGAAAAAGCCATAAAAACAGCCGAATAACTGACAGCTTCAGGATCCCCGATCAAAAAACTTCATCTTCATTCTCATAGTAGGAACCAGTTACAAATCATCATGATTTATGACTATAGGTTCCATTTTTTACAAGCATAGAAGGCCGGATTACTATGTCACGATCATAGCAACCTTGGTTGCAGTCTAAATTCATCACAAATCTTCATTCCTGAAGTGGGTAGCTAGAGAAAATTTCTAGATTAATCTTCATCAAATAAAAATCAAGATTGATAATTATTTAAGTCAATTTGAGGCTTGTTTTTGCCTATAGAAAGCACGATAGAAGTAGTCAATCATTTCATTCAAGGAGTTTTGTTATGAGTGCCTCTAAACCAGTTGAATTAGTATTAGGCTTTAATTGGGATGGTGGCGACAACGATGCGGTTTATGCTCCGGGATTGCTGGGTAGAAATTCCTTCTTTGGTTTGGCAAGTGAAGGTCGTGCAACGCAGCAGGATGCCTTGACGAATCAGATTTTCCCTAGCACCAATGAGCACGACCAGCAACGTTCCGATGTTCAAGGATCGGGCCGGGTTGTAAGCCTTCGAGCCAATCTGAAAAACCCGATGGGCACATCGGGCAACGATGTCATGTCTGGCAATTATTTGCCGGATGTGTTGATGGGATTTGGCGGCAACGATGTGATCGACGGGGGAAGCGAGAATGACACTCTCTTCGGCAACCAAGGCGACGATACTCTCTTTGGTGGACAAGCCCATGACGAACTCTATGGCGGGAAGGGTAGTGACTCGCTGATCGGCGGAATGGGTAGTGATTTGCTCTTTGGTAATATGGGCGATGATTTTCTCTATGGTGATGACCTCAACGGTGATGAATGGGGTGATGACTTTATTTACGGTGGCCAAGGCAACGACTATCTCTTGGGCGGGCAAGGCAATGACTATCTTTCCGGTGATCTAGGGGATGATACTCTCGATGCTTGGCTAGGCGATGACACCCTCTATGGTGGGCTGGGAAATGACATTTTTGTGATCTCCTCAGATCCGGGAATTAGAACGATCGCAGATTTCAACCAGGGATTCGATAAATTCGCCCTCGTAGGTGGCCTCCAGTTCAGCGATCTATCGATTCAATCGAATGACGGACGCATTGAATTGTGTGTTGATGAAACACCGGTAGCTGCTCTCGGTAGTGCGGTTTCTGATCTGCTTAATCCCGGCAACTTTCTGATCTGGAACTAGCTGTGTCCGTCTGTGGCGCGGGTATGGTTGCTGACAGTTAGGCTCCTAGCTTGACCGATGTATCCTGAGTTCGCGATCGGCTGCTATCTTTCCAAGTGTTTCGATCGCCTGAAATGCAAACACATCACTTCACTACTTCCCTTCAGTTGTTTTGCAGGTCACGATTCGGAACAAGCATCCTTAATCGAACTCAGGTTTTCATGGTGGGTTTTCAAGGATTTCCGGTCAGGTAATTTTCCAAAAAACAAATACCTCACATCAGGTCAGGAGAACGATGAAAAACTCTATCTCTATCCTGCTCAGTGCCATCACCATCACCAGCACCTATGCTGTGTGGTCGCTGTTGCTGGCGATCGCCCCTGCCCAAGCGGGTGACAACAGCCTCAACAACGCAGAAGACGGGATGGCGTTAGTCAACATGAGTAACGACAAAGAACAACACCAAGAACAGCAGCAACAGCAACAGCACCAGCAACGCGATGAATTAATTCAGCAGCGACATGAGCAGCAGCAACAGGAACGGGAATGGCAACAACTGGAGCAGACCTGGGAACGGCGGCAGGAGCAGCAACACCAAGAATGGCAGCGCCAAGACCGGCAGCGCCAAGACCGGCAACGCGAAGAACAGCAGCGCCAAGACCGTCAACGTCAAGACTGGCGGCAGCAGCTATACCAGCAACCGTCGAGCCGCCAGCAATATCTGCAATGGCAGCAGCAGCACCAGCAACAGCAAGACCAGCAAATGCGGAACTCGCGACTGCAATTGCAACACCAGATTGATTGGCTAATGCAACAGCGACTCCGGCTCGATCGGCCGACACAACCGCGACTCCCGCTCAATCCGCCGACGCAACCACGATTCCAGCTCAATCAGCAGACTCAACCACGATTCCAGTTCGATCGGCGAGTGCCACACTAAAACGCTGTTGTCCTGAATCATGCGGCTGAGTTCGGCTGAGAAAAATTGGTCGATCGAGCCAAGGATCGAACGGACGATGGGTAGTGGGGCGTTTTCCTAGCGCACAAAGCTGTAGATCCACTGGCTTTCCACGTCTTGGCAGATGGCCGAAGGATTGGTCTGACCATCCAGCTTGTAGGACAGCCGATCGAGCTTCACTTGCAGCCCCGCCATCGGATCGCCCCCCTCGCTGACCAAAAATTCCAGGCGCTTGACCGATTCCCAGCCCGCCAGCCGATCGAGAATCTCCGCGATCGCTGCCAAATAGGGGTGGCCCGGCTCGCGATACCAACTCGCCATGGCCAAATTCGCCTGATCAAAACCCAGGTGAACGATCAGTGCCGGATTGCCAAACAGGGCCACCGCCACAGGTCGGGTTTCCTCCCGCAGGCGCAGGTCTTGATTCGCGGCCAGTTGGCGCAACTGTTCCAGCCGATCGTAGGCCTCGCCCGGTTCGGGTCGATCGGCCCAGTGCAGGGCGATCGTCACCAAATAGGTTTGCAGCAGCATGTGGCCCAGCTTGGCGGCCTTCGTGGTTAGGTAGCGCGTGTTGAACGCATTCGCCTCAATCAGCAGGGGCACGCGATCGACCACTTCCAGCCCGTAGCCGCGAATCCCGGCGATTTTACGCGGATTGTTTGTAATCAGCCGCACTTGGTTCACGCCCAAATCGTTCAGCATTTGCGCGCCCACGCCGTAATCGCGCAAATCAGCCGGAAAACCGAGTTTTTCGTTGGCTTCTACCGTGTCAAAGCCCAAATCTTGCAGGGAATAGGCTTTTAGCTTGTTGATCAGGCCAATGCCGCGACCTTCCTGGCGCAGATAGACGACCACCCCTTCGCCGGCCTGTTCGATCGTTTTCAGGGCCGCGAGCAGTTGCGATCGACAGTCGCAGCGCAACGACCCCAGCGCATCCCCGGTCAGGCATTCCGAATGCACCCGCACCAGCACCGGGCGATCGCGAAACGTCGCCGGATCGCCCTTGACGATCGCCACATGCTCAGAACCATCCAAGCCGTTGCGATAGCCATAAATCTCAAACTGCCCAAACTCGGTCGGCAGCTTGGTGACGGTTTCGCGGGTCACGAACCGCTCGTGTTCCAGTCGATAGCTAATCAGGTCGGCGATCGTCGCAATTTTCAGGTCGTAATGCTTGGCGTAATCCACCAACTGTGGCAGCCGGGCCATCGACCCGTCGGGATTTTGGATTTCACAAATCACGCCCGCCGGATACATCCCCGCCAACCGGGCCAAGTCCACGGCGGCCTCCGTGTGGCCCGCCCGTTTCAGCACGCCGCCCTCGCGCGATCGCAACGGAAAAATGTGCCCCGGTCGGCGCAGATCCTCGGGCCGGGTTTGGGGATCGATCGCCGCTTGGATCGTCTTCGCTCGATCGTCCGCCGAAATGCCCGTGCTCACGCCCAGGGCCGGCGACGCATCGATGCTGACCGTAAAGGCCGTTTGGTTGCTGTCCGTGTTGTTCGTCACCATCAGCGGCAACTCCAGCGCATCGAGCCGATCGCCCGTCATCGCCAGACAAATCAGCCCCCGCGCCTCCGTCGCCATGAAATTAATCGCATCCGCCGTCACCGACTCGGCCGCATAGATGATGTCCCCCTCGTTTTCGCGGTTTTCATCATCCACAATCACCACCGGCCGTCCAGCGCGCAATTCGGCCAGGATGGTGGGAATCGTGTCAAACACAAACTCGGGAGTCGTCGGGTGGGTCATTGAACGGTGAGGTCCAGAGGGATTGCAGCAAAACAGATGACAAAACCGATCAACCGGACGTGACAGCGACCAAAACCGGCCACAACCGACATCAACGCCAAGAAATCGCAACCCAGGCCTGGTGGAATGGGTTGGGTTGAACGGGTTGAACTAGGGAACGTCGGAAGCGCCATCCAGACCCGGCGATCGGCCCACGCCCCGCCTGGGCTGGATAGTTACAGTTCTTAACGTCTAGCCTCTATTGTATCCCTTGAGGCAGTTTCAACCGAGGTGGATTCCGGCTTTTCCGACCGTGGCCCCGCAAGACCGGTAAGGGTCGATCGCCCTGGCCCAGCCGCGTCGCACCCAAGGCAGGATTAACGGGCGATCGGTACTAGAATGCATGGCAACAAGCCGCGCGCACCCGCCGGCTGGCCCTGCTCCAGCAGCACCGCGCCCGTCCACCGCAACTCGCACCCCCACAAGCGTAAGGAATCACGAACAGGACTATGAGTAATACGGAAAAGATTCCAGTTGGCATCATTGGCGCATCGGGCTACGGCGGTGTGCAGTTGGTGCGGATCTTGTTGGATCACCCCCACGTGGAGCTGACCTACCTGGGGGGCGAAGGCAGCGCCGGCCAAAGCTATGGGCAAATTTATCCCCACCTGGCGCACCGGATTTCCCTAAAGGTGGAGTCGATCGACCTGGAGGCGATCGCCCAGCGCTGCCGTGTCGTGTTCCTCGGGCTGCCCAACGGCATCGCCTGTGACCTGGCTCCGCAATTGATCGATCGGGGCTGCAAAGTGCTCGACCTGTCCGCCGACTACCGCTTCCGCGATCTGAACACCTACGAAGACTGGTACGGCAAAACCCGCAGCGACCAGGAAAGCGCCGCCCTGGCGGTCTACGGCCTGCCGGAACTGAACCGCGAGGCGATCGCCGAAGCCAACCTGATCGGCTGCCCCGGCTGCTATCCCACCGCCAGCCTGTTGGCCCTGCTGCCTCTGTTGAAACAGGGGATCATCATTCCCGAAACGGCGATCATTGATGCCAAGTCCGGCACCTCCGGCGGCGGTCGCCAGGCCAAGACGAATATGCTGCTGGCGGAAGCGGCCGGCTCGTTTTCGGCCTACGGGGTCGGTCGCCACCGCCACACGCCGGAAATTGAGCAAATTTGCACGGATTTGGCGGGCCATGAAGTGCGAGTCCAGTTCACGCCGCACCTGGTGCCGATGCCGCGCGGCATTTTGTCCACGGTCTATGCGACCCTGCGCGATCCGGGGTTGGTGCGTGAGGATTTGCTGACGATTTACAACGCCTTCTATCGCAACAGCCCCTGGGTGAAGGTGCTGCCCAGCGGGGTCTATCCGCAAACCAAGTGGGCTTTGGGTACGAACCTGTGCTACTTGGGCGTGGAAGTGGATCCGCGCACCGATCGGGTGATTGTGCTGTCGGCGATCGACAACCTGATGAAGGGTCAGTCGGGTCAGGCGGTGCAATGCATGAACCTGATGTTGGGCTTGGATGAAACGATCGGCCTGCCGCAGTTGGCGTTCTATCCCTAGGCGTTGGGGCGCGGGTGATCGGGTGCGATCGCGGGAATGATCGGGAAGGATCGATCGTGCTCACCGCAAGGGGCTTCAGCCCCTTGGCCGCGGTCGTTGTGCGCATTCAAGTCGCAACAGGTTCGGGAATTGCACCACCGATTGCGATCGCATCCGATCCCATGCCAGCGCTAGACTTCGTTAGGCTAAATCCATCCCGATCGACCGCAGCACAGAAGGTGGTAGCGCATGGCCGCGACAGATTTTAAGGATTACTACGCGGTGCTCGGCCTGGCCAAAACGGCCAGCGCCGACGAAATCAAGAAGACCTACCGGCGGCTGGCGCGAAAATACCATCCGGACTTGAACCCGGGCGACAAACAGGCCGAGGCGCGTTTCAAGGAAGTGAACGAGGCCTATGAGGTGCTGTCGGACACGGACAAGCGGCAAAAATACGATCGCTTTGGGCAATATTGGCAGCAGGCCGATCGCGCGGGCCAGGCCTGGAGTGGCGCAGGAGCCGGGGGCGGCGCGGGCTTCGATGACTTTGAGTTTGGCCGCTACGGCAGCTTTGACGAATTTATTAATGAACTGCTGGGGCGCTTTGGCACTCAGGGGGGCCCGGCGAGCCGATCGAGCAGCAGCTACAGTTACCGCACCGGCACGGGCGGCGGCAACTACAACGGCGGCTTTTCCGGCTTCGGCGATGTGGGCGGCGGCTTTGGCACCCAGGGCGGCACGGCAGCGGTGGGCGATCGAGAAGCGACCCTGGCCCTGTCCTTTGGCGAGGCCTTCAATGGCACGCAAAAGCGCCTGAGTTTGGGCGCGGAAACGATCACCGTGCGGATTCCCCCCGGCGCGAAACCTGGCAGCAAAATTCGCCTGAAGGGTAAGGGCCAGTACGACCCCTACACCCGCCAGCGGGGCGATTTGTATCTCAAGGTGAGCCTGAACGCCCACAATTTCTTCCAGTTTGACGGCGAAACCTTGGTTTGTGAGATCCCGATCGCCCCGGACGAAGCCGTGCTGGGAACCAAGGCGGACGTGCCCACGCCCGATGGCTTGGTGACGATGAATGTGCCAGCGGGGATCAAGTCGGGCCAAACCCTGCGGCTGCGGGGCAAGGGCTGGGTGGAACCCGGCGGCAAGCGGGGCGATCTGTTGGTGCGGGTGGTGGTGACGCTGCCGAGTGCGCCGACGACGGCCGAGCGCGCCGCCTACGAACAGGTGCGGGCCGCGCGATCGATCGACCCGCGATCGCACCTCAAATCGATCAAGCTCTAGGGCTGACGGGTGGCGGCTCCGGTGCTCAACCGATCGCCAGTTCCAAAATTACGGGCGTGTGATCGCTGGGTTTTTCGAGCTTGCGCGGTTCAATGTCGATCTCGCAGGCTTTTGCGCGATCGAGCAAGGCCGGCGATAGGTAGAGATGGTCAATCCGCCAGCCGCGATTGCGCTGGAAACCGCCCGATCGATAGTCCCACCAACTGAAGCGATCGCCCTGATCACAAAACAGCCGAAAGGCATCGCAGAAGCCCAAATCAAAAACGCTGGCTTTCAGGGCCGCGCGTTCGGCATCGGAAGCCATGATGTGGGTTTCTCGATTTTTGGGGTTGTGAATATCCCGATCGTCGTAGGCAATATTAAAATCGCCGCACACACAAACGCGCGGATGGGTGGCTAATAATTCGGTTAAATACTGTTGGAGCAACGCCAACCAACGTAATTTGTAGGCATATTTTTCGCTGCCAATTTCTGACCCATTGGGCACGTAGAGATTGACTAAAACCAAGTCGCCCGATCGAACCATGATCACCCGTTTTTGATCGTCCAAATCACCGACGAATTCGGGATCTAAAACCGCGCCAAACCCGATCGCGCAGTGATCGACCGGTTGCCGACTGGCGATCGCCACGCCGTTATAGCTCTTTTGCCCCGAAATTTCGAGGTGATAGCCCAAATCCGTGAAAGCCGATCGGGGAAAGTCGCTATCAATCACCTTAGTTTCTTGTAAACAGAGGAAATCTACGGGATTTTCCTGCAGCCAACCGGTGACATGATCGAGGCGCGATCGAACAGAATTGACGTTCCAGGTAGCAATTTTCATAGGGGCGATCGGCCAATTCAGCGGATGACAATCGGGGCAATTTGTGGCGAGCGGATTGATTGATTTCCCCGCAAACCTCCATCAGAATACAGCCGCGCCCGTAAAATAGACCCCAACCGCAATTTTTTTCAGTCCCCATGGCCGATCGTCTTGTCTATCCCCCCAGCCGCACCGTTGACCAAGTGGATCTCTACCACGGCGTGGCCGTTGCCGACCCCTACCGCTGGCTGGAAGATGCCAACTCCGAGGAAACGGCGGCGTGGGTGGCGGCCCAAAATGAATTGACCTTTGATTATTTGGGGCAAATTCCCGCGCGATCGGCGATTTATGACCGAATGCTGCAACTTTGGAACTATGAAAAATTGAGTGTGCCCTGGAAGCGGGGCGATCGTTATTTCTATTACAAAAACGACGGTTTACAAAATCAAAGTGTGTTGTATACGCTCGATCACCTGGATGGTGAGCCGCGCGTTTTGCTTGACCCGAATACCCTTTCCGACGATGGAACGGTGGCCCTGTCGGGGGTGGCTTTGACCCCAGACGGCTCACTGATGGCCTATGGCTTGTCGGCGGCGGGTTCCGATTGGCAAACCTGGCGTGTTCGCAACGTGGAAACCGGTGACGATTTGCCCGACACGATCGAATGGGTGAAATTTTCCGGCGCATCCTGGACACCCGATCGCACGGGGTTTTTCTATAGTCGCTATGACGCACCAAAAGCCGACGAACAGTTTCAAGAAGCGAACTATTTTCAGAAGCTTTACTATCACCAACTCGGCACATCCCAAGCCGATGATCAACTGATTTATGAACGGCCCGATCAACCGGAATGGGGCTTTAGCGGATCGGTGACGGATGATGGACATTACCTGATTATTTCCGTTTGGCAGGGAACGGAACCGAAGAACCTGATTTTTATTAAGGACTTGCGGCAACCGGATGCGCCCGTTCGAGAATTAATTTCGGAGTTTGTCGCGAGCTTTGGCTTCATTGATAATGACGGGCCGATCGGCTGGTTTGAAACCAATTGGCAAGCACCGATGGGCCGGGTGGTGGCGATCGACCTCGATGCACCCACGAGTGATTGGCAAGCCTCCATCCAAGAAATTATTCCCGAATCGACCAACAAACTCGATGCGGTTTCCACCCTGAACCAAGGGTTTGTGGTGGAATATTTGCAAGATGCCCGATCGAGTATCCAGTTCTTTGATCTACAGGGCCAGTTCCAGTTTGAAATTACCCTACCCGGTCTCGGCTCGATCGGTGGATTCCAGGGCCAACGAACCGACACCGAAACCTTCTATAGCTTTACTAGCTACACCACCCCCACCAGCATTTATCGCTACGATTTTGCCACCCAAACGAGCCACCTGTTTCGACAGCCCACGGTGGCCTTTAATCCCGATGACTATGAAACGCAGCAAGTGTTTTATACCAGCAAAGATGGCACGCGAGTTCCCCTATTTATTAGCCACAAAAAAGGCTTGACCCTAACCGGTGAAGCACCGACCATTCTGTATGGCTATGGTGGATTTAATGTGTCACTCACACCCATGTTTTCGGTGGCTAATTTGGTGTGGATGGAAATGGGGGGAGTCTACGCCGTGGCGAATTTACGCGGCGGGGGCGAGTATGGAGAAGCGTGGCATGAAGCGGGCATTAAACATCAGAAACAAAATGTGTTTGATGACTTTATTGCGGCGGCGGAATGGCTGACCGCAAATCACTATACAAATCCCCAAAAATTGGCGATTTCCGGGGGCAGTAATGGCGGTTTATTGGTGGGAGCTTGTTTGATTCAGCGCCCCGATTTGTTTGCGGCGGCGCTACCGGCCGTTGGTGTGATGGATATGATTCGGTTTTCGCAATTTACGATCGGTTGGGCCTGGTGTTCGGACTATGGTTCACCGGATGATCCGGCGGATTTTCAAGCCTTGTATGCCTATTCGCCGTTGCACAATTTGCAGCCGGGAACCCACTATCCAGCCACCTTGGTGACGACGGCCGATCGGGACGATCGGGTGGTTCCAGCCCATAGTTTTAAGTTCACGGCGGCCTTGCAAGCGGCGCAGGCGGGCACGGCTCCCACGTTGATTCGGATTGAAACGAAAGCGGGCCATGGGGCGGGCAAACCCACCACCAAAATCGTCGAAGAAGCGAGCGACAAGCTAGCCTTTTTGGTCAAGAATTTAAATATTCAACCGACCTTGGTGCAGACCGATCGAGGTCAAGATTCATGATGGAATTCGTGACCGAGTTGCGATCGCTGGAGCCAGTCCCCACGGGTGACTTGATCATCGATCCTTTGCCCAATGTGCTGTTGCATCGATCGACCTGGGGCGAAGCAACGGCCGCGGAATTTCAAGTTCAACTTCGCCAGCCCAATCGGCTTGCAATCGATCGCCTAGAATCGCAATTGACGGCCCTTGCTCCCCAGGGAGGATCCCTAAGCATTCAACAGCGATCGATTCGGTTTTCATTGGTGATTCCCACCTACGAAGAAGCGGAGAATATTGAACCCTTGGTGCGATCGCTGGTGGCGGTGCTCGATCGGTTGTTGCCCAATGATTACGAAATTATTGTGGTGGACGACAATAGTATTGATCACACCTGGAAAATTGCCCAAGCCTTAACCGTTGAATTTCCCCAATTACGCGTCCTTTGTCGTCACTATGAACAAGGGTTAGCCACGGCCGTGATTCGCGGTTGGCAGGTGGCCAAGGGCGAAATTTTGGGCGTAATTGATGGGGATGGGCAGCACGATGAGCAAATTTTGCCCGAGATGATTGCCCAGATTATGGCGGGTGCGGACTTGGTGGCCGCGAGCCGGAATGATCCCGGTGGCGGCATCAGTGAGTGGAGTATTTGGCGGCGGTTTACATCGCGCGGGGCCCAGATTTTTGGGCTGGCGATTTTGCCAGAAGTGGTGGGCAAAGTATCCGACCCCTTGAGTGGTTATTTTGTCTTAAAACGCCAGGCGATCGCCCAAAAAAATCTGAATCCCCTGGGGTATAAGATCCTGATTGAGGTGTTAGCTAAGGGACGATTTGCGCGGGTCAAAACCGTTCCCTATGAGTTTCGAGAACGGCAATCCGGCGAAACCAAAGTGACCTGGTATCACGCGATCGACTATTTAGCCCACCTGCTGCGATTGCGGCTCGATCGGTTTCCGCTCCAGCGCTTTTGGCGATTTGGGATCGTTGGTCTCAGCGGTGTCCTAGTGGATATGGCGGTGCTGTATGCCCTCAGCGATCCCAGCACCTTGGCCTGGGGGCTGACGCGCAGCAAAATCATCGCGGCCGAAGTCGCCATTTTTAACAACTTTTGGTGGAACGATCGCTGGACATTCAGCGACCTTTCAAAGCGCCAAACAGGATTTCGCCGCCGCTTAGAACGATTTTTGAAATTTAATTTAATCTGTTTAATGGGATTGATTTTGAATGTCTTGATTTTAAATCTCCTATTTAATGTGGTGTTTGCAGGGCAGCATCGCTACTTAGCCAACTTGATCGCGATCGGGCTTGTCACCTTTTGGAACTTTTGGCTAAATACCAAGCTCAATTGGCGAGTCACCGATCGCGATCGCGCTGAGTTAACTTAACCCTCATCGATCGGTTCTAACCATGCCCATGAAGCCACCCAAAAAGCGCTGGATTGTGTTGCTCCTCTTCTTTTGTTTAGGAGCGATCGGGGCCATGTTTTATGGTTTGGGATTCATCGACATCGATCGCCTGCGCACCCAAATTGGTGGCACTGGTTGGCTCGCACCATTTGTGTATATGGCGGCCTATCTTGCCATCACCATGTTGATGCTGCCTTCCACGGCCTTAAACCTGTTAGGCGGGGCCCTATTTGGCTCCATTTGGGGCACAATTTGGACGAGTTTGGCCGCCATTTTAGCCGCCATTGCCTCGTTTTATATCAGCCGTTGGTTTGCCCGCCCCGCCTTTGAACGCCGCCTGGCCGATCGCTGGCGCGACATGGACGCAGAAATTCGCCGCCACGGGTTTGCCTATATGTTTGCCGTGCGGTTGTTGCCCATTTTGCCCTACGGTCTCGCCAACTACACCGCCGGCTTGACCTCCGTGCGGTTTCGCGATTACCTCATCGCCACCGTCGCCGGTACGGGCCCCGGCGTATTTTTATTTGTGCAACTGGGCAGCTCGGGTACCGAAGCGATCAGCCGGGGCCAATTGTTGCCCCTGACCTTGACTCTCGGGGCGATCGGGCTGTTGATTATTGGGGCCACCTGGTATAACCACACCCTGGCGCGATCGGCCGGACGCGAATAGCCCGTGATCGGTGGTGACGCGTCCCCCAAGCGGTATTCTGGGGCAAACGTTGGCCGGGACTGAACCCACAGCGCTGTCTAGGATGAGCGTTAACGAACCCTTAATCTTGACCGCTCGATCGCCCTGGCATGATCGTTTTCTTGACCCGATCGACCCCTCCTTTCGCCCTATTCGCCCCGAACGGAACCTATGCGAATTGCGCTTTTTACCGAAACCTTTTTGCCCAAAATTGACGGCATTGTCACCCGGCTGCGTCACACGATCGATCAGCTCCAAACCCTCGGCGATGATGTTTTAATCATCACGCCCGACCTGGGATTGGGAGACTATAACGGGTCAAAAGTGTTCGGTGTTTCGGGATTTCCCTTGCCCCAATATCCCGAACTAAAAATCGCAATTCCCCGCCCCGCCATTGGTCGCGAACTCGATCAATTTCGCCCCGATTTAATCCACGTTGTTAACCCCGCCGTCGTCGGTTTAGGCGGTATTTATTACGCAAAAACCCGCCAACTGCCCCTCGTCGCGTCCTATCACACCCACCTGCCGCAATATCTCCAACACTACGGCTTGGGAATGCTCGAAGGGTTGCTTTGGGAACTACTGAAAACAGCCCATAATTTAGCCGATATCAACCTCTGTACGTCCACTGCCATGGTCGAGCAACTGAGCGGCCACGGCATTGAACGCACGGCTCTGTGGCAACGCGGCGTAGATACGGACAGCTTCCGACCCGATCGCGCCACCGCCCAAATGCGCGATTTCCTCAGCCAAGGCCACCCGGACGCGCCCCTGTTGATTTACATCGGTCGTCTGTCTGCCGAAAAAGAGGTCGATCGAATCCGCCCCGTGCTCGAATCGATCCCCGGCGCACGTTTGGCCCTCGTCGGCGATGGCCCCTACCGCGCCGAACTCGAAGCCTTCTTTGCGGGCACGAACACCCACTTCGTCGGCTATCTGCGCGGCCTGGAACTCGCAGCCGCCTACGCCAGCGCCGATGCCTTCATCTTTCCCTCGCGCACGGAAACCCTGGGCCTCGTGCTGCTGGAAGCCATGGCCGCCGGTTGTCCCGTGGTGGCGGCCAACGCAGGCGGCATCCCCGATATCGTCACCGACGGCGTAAACGGCTGCCTGTTTGACCCCGCCGACGAGCAGGGCGCAATCACCGCCACCCAGCGCCTATTCGCCGATCCGAGTCAGTTGGCCCATTTGCGATCGGCCGCCCGCGCCGAAGCCGAGCGCTGGGGCTGGGCCGCCGCCACCCGCCAACTGAAGGACTATTACTACAGCATCCTCAGCGCCAACCAACGCCAAGCGGCATAACCCCCGGGCGATCGCTACAGTTGAATCACGGGCGATCGCCCACCGCCGCCTCCCCCTCCCCTTCGGAGAACCCCACCATGCTGCAAAGCCTAGAAATCGAAAACTTCCGCCAGTTTTCCCACTTCACCATCCCCAAACTGGGCCGCATCAACCTACTCACCGGCAAAAACAACAGCGGCAAAACCTCCGTCCTAGAAGCCATTCACCTACTCATGACCCAGGAGCACCCCGCCCAGGTCATGATCAAGCTGCAAATTAGTCGCGGCGAAGTTTCTCCGATTCCCGATTCAGACCAATATGCAGCCGAGATTACTCATCTCTTCTGCAACCGCCAAGTCTCTGAAGGAGAGGTCATCAAAATTTCTGGAGCGAACGAGCAAGCAAAAGAACGAAGACTAACGATTCAAATTGATTCAAACCGTAACTCCAAAAAATCAACAATTATAGTTGACGACTTTTCTAAGGACTTCTATAAGGTTAATTGGCCAAAACTTATCTTGGAAAGACAAAATTGGAATTCTGAAATTCATAAATATGAAGGAATCATATTGCCCGATATCAGAATTGCTTTTAACCGGTCTGCCGATTTCCAAGACTCGTTTGCCCAAGACCAAGAATCGCATTTCTTGGTTTCAACGAATTTGAATTCCAGGGAAGTGACTAGTCTTTTTGATGAGATTGTCCTAAGACCAGAAGAAGATCGAGTTATAGAAGCAATTCAAATTATTGAGCCAAATATCAAGAGAATTGCTCCTGATCACACCCAGGTTGAAAAAGTTGGACTTAGCCCTAGGCAAGGATTTTTAACACAGATTCTTGGTGGTAATGGTAGGACTCCCATGGGTAGCATGGGTGATGGTATCTGGCGCTTATTGGGTATTGCTCTAACAATGGTTAATGCTAAAGGTAAGGTTTTATTAATCGATGAAATTGATACCGGCTTCCACTACAGTGTCATGGTTGACCTCTGGAAACTGATTTGGAAAACTGCCCAAGAACTAGACATCCAAATTTTTGCTACAACTCATAGTCAAGACTGCTGGAAAAGCCTTGCAGGATTGATCTACGAAGAGGGCGAAAAAGCCACAGACAATGGTGGCATCATTATCCATCATATTGATTCTTCCAAGGATGAACCAACCAGTATTTTTGATGATGAAATTATAGATGCTGTCAAGAATCGAATTGAACTACGTTAATCATGACTCAGCGACCCTATAGAGTTTTACTGTCAGAAGGCAGAGATGATCTCCGTGTAATTCCCGAGCTTGTGGAAGCTAATGGCATAGCTTGGGAAGAGTATCCAGATGATAGAAATTGTTACCCAGTGAATATCAAACTGCTTGATGGCAAGAAAAAATTTCAAGCCAAAACCCTTCAGAGTTTTCTCAATGATTCCGAACTAACTGCATTAGGGTTGATTCTAGATGCTGATGAAAGCACCACAAGCACATGGCAGAGTATTCGTGATAAGTGTTTGCAAGTAAGATCACTTAAAAATATTGATTTTCCACCTGTAATTCCTTTAGAAGGTTTTATTGCTCAAGTGGATGAATCGAAAAAAATTGGCGTTTGGATTATGCCCGATAACCAATCACCAGGGATGCTTGAAACCTTCTTGGCTTACCTCGTTCCTGATCAGCAGAATGCATTATGGAATTACGCACAAGATGCTGCTCGAAAAGCCCAAGACTATGGTGCTCCCTTCACTGAAAGCCATACTGATAAAGTCAACATATACACGTGGTTAGCTTGGCAGGAACCTTCGGGCAGGCAACTCCATGATGCAATTAAGCAAAAAATATTTAATCCCACACATCCGAAGTCGAAAGTATTTATGAACTGGTTTAGACGGCTATACGACTTATGAGCCGGTAATCTGTAGGGCGGGATTGAACCCCAAAATTGATACACGACATTGATTAATAGGATGGATTGGGGCTGTGGCTGACCGGATGCGGATTTGTGTGACGATCGGGACTCGACCGGAAGCGATCAAGATGGCTCCGGTGGCGCGGGCGTTTTTGCAGGACGATCGCTTCGAGACCCAAATTTTGCTGACGGGCCAGCACAAGGAAATGGTGGAGCAGGTGATGAGCCTGTTTGAGCTGCGGGGCGATCGGGACTTGGCGATTATGCAGCCGGGCCAAACCCTGACGGATATTACTTGCCGCAGCTTGACGGGGTTGGGGGAGCTGTTCGCGGACATTCGGCCGAATCTGGTGCTGGTGCAGGGCGACACGACGACGGCCTTTGCGGCGGCCCTGGCGGCGTTTTATCAACAAATTCCGGTGGGCCACGTGGAGGCGGGGTTGCGAACCGATAACCTCTACAGTCCGTTTCCTGAGGAGGCGAATCGGCGGCTGATTTCCCAGGTGACGCAGTTGCACTTTGCACCGACGGATTTGGCGGTGGCGAATTTGCAGAAGTCGGGGGTGATGGGCGAGGTGCATCAAACCGGGAACACGGTGATCGATGCGCTGTTGGCGGTGGCGGCTAAAAATCCGCCTTGCCCGATCGCCCCCCTCGCAGGCACAGCAACGGCCGGGCGATCGCTCGATTGGACAACGGGCCGGGTGATTTTGGCGACGGTGCACCGCCGGGAAAATTGGGGCGACCCGCTCACCGACATTGCCGATGGTTTTTTGGGGCTGCTCGATCGCTTCCCGGATTTGTCGTTGGTGTTGCCGCTGCACCGCAATCCGACCGTGCGCGAACCGCTGATCGGCAAGCTGGGGCCGCACGATCGGGCGTTTTTGACCGAACCGCTCGACTATTCGGCGCTGATCGGCGCAATGCAGCGATCGACCCTGATCCTCACGGACTCCGGCGGTCTGCAAGAGGAAGCGCCGAGTTTGGGCAAGCCGGTGCTGGTGTTGCGGGACACGACGGAGCGGCCCGAGGCGATCGCGGCGGGCACGGCCAAGCTGATCGGCACGGCCACGGCGGATATTCTGCGGGAGGCGAGCTACCTCCTGAGCGATCGCGCTGCCTACGATGCCATGGCCCACGCCGCCAATCCCTTTGGCGATGGCCACGCGGCGGAGCGGATCGTGCAAGCTGTCGCCGCCTGGTTCGATCGAGCGGGCATTTCACCCGCCGATTAAGGACTGCTGGCGACTGTTTTTAGGGCCGCGGGATGTCTTAATTCTTAACTTTTGAAATGGGCTGTCAACAAGTTATTAAGATTTTCCGATCGCGTGCTGCGATGCGCTCGGTTGATCCCCATAGTTAAGGTATCCTCAACACCCCAATTGCGAACAGATACCGGTGGCTTGTTCCTCGTGGGTTGTCTTTGTTCGACATGCATTGGGGTTGGGGATCGATCAGTCCCGCTTAAAAAAACATTAAAACAGTGATGGCTAACCCCATGAATTCCTCAAATGCAACCCTTATGGAAATTTATGCCGATGCCATGGCTTCGGGGGTGATTACGGATGACCACCGTGAGCAATTACATCAGGCAATTGTGTGTAATGACTTGACGGAATTCGAGCAACAGGCCTTAAATCGAATCTTCCATTCGGTTTGGCGAGGATGGCTCCGGCATGGCGATCGCTCCTGAGCACACCGCCCAATCTCACCCATCACGCCCCGGGACGCTGCCAAGGGAACCGGCGCACCGATCGCCCCTCTGGCGGCGCGTCCTGCGGGCTGGGTTGACCGTGGTTTGTGGCCTCGCAGTGGGTTGGGGACTGCTGACGATCGGGATGGACAGCGCCCGATCGCAATCGCTGCCGGAACTGCGGCAACAGCAAGAACAACTGAAACAGCAGCGCCAAACCCTACAAGAGCAGCAAAAAGCCACCCAGCAGCAGCAAAAAACCACTGAGCAGACGGTCGAAACCCTGCAACAATCGCTGAAGCAAACGGAGCAGGCGGCCGATCGCACCCAAAGCCAGTTGGATGCCGCGATCGACCAACTAGCCGTACTGGAGCGCGACGTGGCCTTGGCGGAACAGACCTACCAGCGCAAGCGACTGGCGGTGGTGGCGCGGCTGCGATTTTTGCAACAACAGTCGAAGCAGTGGGGCTTGGCGGCCCTGTTGCAGAGCAAGTCCCTGGAACAATTTTTTGATCGGCAACATCGTTTGCAGGCGGTGTATGCGGCCGATCGCACCCGCCTGCGCGACCTCGATCGGGCGGCCGACCAGCTCAGTTTGCAACGCAGCCAGTGGCAAGAACGCCGCCGGGAGCTAGCCAGCCTCAGCCAAGATCTGAGTGTGGATGAGTTAGAACTGCGCCAAAAAACCAAGGCCGAGCGCGATCGCGCCGCCGCCCTGCAAGCCGACCAAGCCCGCCTGCAAACCGACCAAGCCCAACTCGATCGCGACTCCGCCAACCTCACGCGCCTAATTCAGCAGCGGATCACCGAGCAGCAACAGGCCGAAGCGATCGCCCGCCTCAACCGCATGGCCGCCCTCCGCATTCCCGGCCAATTTGGCCTGCCCAACGCCAGCGAACCCAAAATTCTGAAACTCCCCGGCGGCATCCTGGCCACCCCCGTCGAAGCCCTAATCACCAGCGGCTTTGGCTGGCGAGTTCACCCAATTCTGGGCTACGGCCGCCAGCACAACGGCATCGACTTTGGCGCGTCCTACGGCACAACCGTCCGATCGGCCCACACGGGAACCATCGTCGTCGCGGGTTCCTTCGGCGGCTATGGCAATACTGTGGTGATCGATCGCGGCGACGGCCTCTCCACCCTCTATGGCCACAACAGCGAACTCTACGTGCGCGTTGGCCAAACCGTCCAAAAGGGCGAAGCGATCGCCGCCGTCGGGTCTACGGGGATGTCCACCGGCCCCCACCTCCACTTTGAAGTGCGCGAAAACGGCAATCCCGTGGATCCTGTGCCCTATCTTCGCTAGGGGTGGCCCCCATTGGCTCAGGTGGGAACCAACTCACCCGGCCGCAACCGCGCCCAGCGTCCCATGTCTGCCACAAAACTATTGCAGCCCACCACATCCCACTCCATTTCAATCTCGTTTTCGCGAGGGCGAATGTTGACATTAATGGTTGGCTCGATCGCCTCAAAATCCGGCAAATCCGTCAGGTGCGGTTGGTTGTGTTGTTCCTCAACCGCGTGATAGGTCATGCATCGATCGATATAGAGGCAGTTAACACAAATACACATGGATTTGGCTCTCCTCGGCAGTTTAACAACAGCTCGGCACACGATCGAAGCAGACCTAGATGGAGCAAGACCGATCAACGAACCAACAAACGAACCAACAAAGGTCTTGGGAGGTGGACTCATTGATCAACATCAGGAGGAATCACGATCGCTACCGTAGGTTTAATCTAGCTCGCATCATCGGGCCTGAGAAATTTGAGCCTAGGAAACTTAAACCTGAGAAATTTGAGCCTGAGAAATTTGAGCCTAGGGCGTGTCATCAAATGAAGTGGGGTTGAACCTGAAACGACGAATTTTCCCAACTCAACCGCCCCAGACAAGGGGCTTAAGCCCCTTGCCCCCCACGATTTGGCAACGCAAGAATCGGTGTTTCGGGGATTTGATGACAGGCCGTAGGAAACTTGAGCCTAGGAAACTTAAACCTGAGAAATTTGAGCCTGAGAAATTTGAGCCTGAGAAATTTGAGCCTGAGAAATTTACTGGCCACTTTTTCTTGTCTCTGAACGAGGCTATGCCATCCTAGAGGAAGCTAGCGATAAATCCGTTGCTCTCACGGGTTTTTGAGCCTCCTATCTGGGGGGGGAACGCTATTTTTTGGGCACTGTTAGGGCCATTGAGTGGTTGATGCAAACCTTGTTGCAGGCGCGTGTCACTCGGTTAGTGCAGCGATGGCTTCAGCAAATTCCGATCGTGCGGACGGCGGTTGAGTATTTAGCTGCAGTGAACGTTGCAGCCGATGACGGCAGCGATTTAGATCGGTTTTCCTACGAGGGATGGCAACAGCGCTTTCTGTTGGTTCGGGTTCGGTTGGCCCTCGGTCTGGGGCTGCTGATTTCCTGGAGCTTTGCGGTTTTGGATCTGGCCCGATCGGTGCTGCGCCAGGAAACCTTGGGTTGGGAAGACGTAGCGGCTCGGTTGGCAACCCTGCTGAGCCTGTTGGGGTTTTGGTACTTGTCCGACACCCGTTGGGGCGCGCGCCATTTACGGGTGCTGTTTCTGGGGTTTTTGCTGTCGATCCAGATCATCCCGGAAACCTGTCAGGTCTTGCTGTCGCCTGTGCCGTTATATCGGCTGCCGCCGCGTTTATTTGGCTGGGCCTTTGGGTTCTTTGCCCAGGCAACGCTCGTGCCGGTGCGCTGGCCGTTGCATGTCTTGTCGCAATTGCTATCGATGCTCCATTCCTTTGGGTTGCGGGAGTTGTTGGGAGCCTCGATTCGATCGTCCGCCATCCAGTCTCGCTTCGGCCTGTTGTTGGAACTATTTTGGATCTGTGTCGTTTGTGATCTATCGGTCTATTTATATGAACGGTTGCAGCGAGCAGAATTCAGCGCCCGCAGCAAATTAGCCGAAGCCTATGGGCAAATTGAAGCCGCCGAAGCGAAATATCGCAGCATTTTTGAAAACGCTGTGGAAGGGATTTACCAGTCCACGATCGAGGGAACCTTTACCAGCATGAATCCGGCCTTGGCGCGGGTGCTGGGCTACGATTCGCCGGAAATTGCGATCGAGGCGGTGCGAGACATTGCGGCGCTGTATGTGGAACCGGAGCGCCGTGCACAGTTTCGATCCCTATTGGTCACTGAGGGGCAGGCGATCGGTTTCGAGTCCGAAATTTATCGCGTCGATGGCTCAACCACTTGGATTGTGGAAAATGCCCGAGCGGTCTATGACGACTCCGGGCGCTTGGACAGTTATGAAGGCACGGTCGCCGACGTGAGTCCCCGCAAGGCCGCCGAAGTCGAAATTCGGCGCGCCCTGGAAGCCGAAAAAGAACTCAACCAAATGAAGTCGCAATTTGTATCCATGACTTCCCACGAGTTCCGCACACCGCTGACGACGATCCTCGCTTCGGCGGAGGCCCTAGAGCACTATGGCGATCGGTGGGGCCCCGACAAAAGCCGCAACTATTTGCGACGCATCCAAACCATGGTGCACCACCTGACGGAGCTGTTAGAGTCCGTATTAGTACTGGGGCAGGCAGATTCGGGACGATTGCGATTTTGCCCCCTGCCGATCGATCTGGAAGCCTTTTGTACGGGGTTGGTCGAGGAAATGTCGATGAACCTCAAGGCGCACCAATCGATCGAATTCCAAGTGGTGAATCGATCGGCGGCGGCGGCGGCCTTGAACTTGGATGAAAAGCTACTGCGCCATATTTTGTCCAACCTGTTGTCCAATGCGCTGAAGTATTCTCCAGAAAACGGCCGGGTTCAGTTTCGGCTAATCTACACTCAGGAAACGGTGCGATTTCTGGTTCAGGATGCGGGAATTGGGATCCCGGCGGCCGATCGCGATCGGCTGTTTGAATCGTTTCACCGGGCCAAAAATGTGGGCACTATCCCGGGAACCGGCTTGGGCCTGGCGATTGTCAAGCGATCGGTCGATTTGCACGGCGGCCACATCCATGTGGACAGCACCGAAGGCCTAGGAACCACCTTTATCGTGACCTTGCCGATCGCCCCGTCCTCCTCCGATCCAAATTCAGCTCCCAATCAGCTCCCAATCAGCTCCCAACCAGAATCAGATCCAACAATGAGCACCCCAATGATCGATCGGGATAATTGGTCTGGATGATTGATGTTGATGGATTGGTCTGGATGATTGGTCTGGATGACTGATTTGGGCGATTGATTGGGATGAGTACTCCGGATGATTAACCTGAATAAGTACTCTGGATGAGTACCCCGGATGAGTATCCCGGATGAGCAATAAAGTGGGTTAAGGGCTTTTGAAAACCGTGACCAAAATCCTGACGATTGAAGATGAACCAGATGTCCGAGAAATCATTCTCGACATTCTGGAAGCCGAGGGCTACGAAGTCGCAGGCGCATCCGATGGCAACGCTGGGGTGCACTTGGCGGCCGCCTTTCAACCTGATTTAATTTTGTGCGATGTCATGATGCCCGAGCTGGATGGCTACGGGGTGCTAGCGGCCCTCCGGCAATTGCCAGCGACTGCCACCACGCCGTTCATTTTTTTGACCGCTCGCACGACCAAGGGCGACGTGCGCCAAGGAATGCATCTGGGGGCCGATGACTACCTGACGAAACCCTTTACGCACGATGAGTTGCTGGGGGCCGTGTCCGCCCGCCTCCAGCGCCAATCCGTTGCCCAAGTCCAGTCCCAAGCCCAGTTGGATGCCTTGCGCCACAGCATTGCCTTTTCGTTGCCCCACGAGTTGCGCACGCCGTTGAATGGGATTGTGGCCACCTCGCAGTTGTTGCTCGAAGATCTGGAGGATCTCGATGCCGACGAGATGCGGGAGATGCTGCTGGATATCCACTCGTCGGGGCAGCGGCTGTTTCGGTTGATTCAAAATTTTCTGCTGTATGCAGAGGTGGAGTTGATGTCTCGCGATCGGTCGCGAATGCAGGAGCTGCGCCAATTGCGGTTGGACTATCCGGCGGCAACCATTGAGGCGGCGGCTCAGCGGCAGGCTCGGGACTGGCCCGATCGGGGGGCGGATTTGCACCTGCGGGTGGAGGACGCGACGATTTGCATGTCGGAATCGGCGCTCCAAAAAATTGTGATGGAGCTGGTGGACAATGCCTACAAGTTTTCGCCAGCGGGCCAGGCCGTGCGGGTGACAGCGGGCATCCAGGGCGATCGCTATGGCCTGACGGTGGCCGATGAGGGGCGCGGCCTGAGTCCAGAACAAATTCGATCGATCGGGGCCTATCAACAGTTCGATCGCAAGCTCCACGAGCAACAGGGATCGGGCCTGGGTCTGACCTTAGCCCAGCGGCTTTGTACGCTCTATGGTGGATCGTTAGAACTCAGCAGCAAACCGGATCAGGGCACGATCGTCCAGGCATGGTTTGCGATCGCCCCAGACCTTGACCCCTAGGCGCTGGTGTTGCTCCCTGGGCCGTGCCTGATTTCTATTGCTCAGCGTCATTGCTCAGCGTTATTGCTCAACGTTACGACCCTGCTGAAATCGTTACGGCGTAGGGTCTGGACTGCTACGATGCATGTCAACCGGGGTGACGGCCGATCGCACCATGGGCGATTCTGCTGTTCGGGGCCTTTCGTCGGGGGATGGGGGGCTAATCAACAGTTGCTTGCTGTTCTTGTTGGGGGCTGCTATGTCATCGGACTCACCAAAATCGTCTGCACCCATGAAAGGTGGCGCGTCCTGGCGGCGGCCGATCGCCCGTCTGTTGCGGGGGCTAATCGGCATTCTCGACTGGGCTGCGACAGAGCTAGAAGCAGAATCGACCCTACCGGCCGCCGCCAAACCTCGCCCCGCCCGCCCCTCAATCCAGCCGGCCCAGGTGGGCCATGCGGTGTTGGCTTGGGCGCGACCCTGGTTACCGGAGTCCCTGCGCAAGTTGTCCGATCGCAACCTAACGATTGCCCTATCGATCATGGGCACGGCGGTGCTGGTGGCAGCGATCGCTATTTTCCCACCCCAGTTCAACTCGACGGTGGTCGCAACGCAGCCCACGGAGGTGAAGCCGCCGCCCCTGAAACCGCTATTGCCCAAGCTTTTGGAGTTGCCGTCCGAGTCGTCTGAGTCGTCGTCTGAGTCGTCGGAGCCATCCGAGCCGTCAGCACTGGCCGAGCCGCCGGAGCCGGTCGAGATCGCCCAACCGGAGCCGATCGCCCAACCCCCTAGCCCACCACCCAAGCTGGAGCGATCGCCTGAACAAACCTTGATTGCCGACATCCAAGACGCAGCCAGCGAAATCGCCACCCGCTACGGTGACGCGGCCTTGGTGGAATCGATTCGGGCCGACTTTCGCAACAGCCGGCTAATCGTCACCGTGCCGAGTGAGTTGTGGTATGCCCTGGGCGATCGCACCCAAGATCGGTTTGCGGCGGATTTATTGCAACGATCGCGCCGCCTCGACTTCAGCAAGCTGGAACTGCAAGATGCCCAAGGCCAGTTGCTGGCCCGTAGCCCCGTGGTGGGCGATCGCGTCGTCATCTTCCAGCGATCGGCCGACAGCACCGCTAGTTAAGCGCCGTTGAATAGCGGTTAGTGAACCCGCCTAGGGGCGGCCCATGGTGGCCATCCCCAGCACCAGCAGCAGCACGTTGGCATAGGGCAAGCAGCTCACGGCCGTCCCGATCGCCCGCGATCCCCGGCTAAACAGCACCCAACCCGCCACAACACTCGCCACCGCCACCCAAGGAAACAACGCAATTCCCAAAAACGCCAGCCACACCCCCAATCGCTGACCGCTGCCCGGCGCATCGAACAGCATCGGGGCCAGCCAACTGGCCATACCCGCCGGCAGCAGCGCACAGCCAAACACCAGCGTATTTAAGATGATTACAAACTTGGGTAGCCACTGCATCGTTTCATTCTGGCCTGGGACAACCGCTCAACCCTAGCGAACTTGCCTGGTGATCGACCCACACAAAAACTCCCCCAACCCAACGGGTCAGAGGAGTTCTTAGTGGGGTTGGGGTAGCTTTGCCAGGGTCGGAGCGATCGATTGATGGGAGAACTAGGCCCCCATGGGCGATCGTCCTAGCCCATCGCAACGCGACACCCGTAGCCCACAGAGGATTGCGATCGACTACTTGATCGAAACCTTTGCGCCAGCTTCTTCCAACTTCTTCTTGGCCGCTTCGGCATCGTCCTTCGACACGCCTTCCTTGACAGCCTTCGGAGTCGATTCCACCAAATCCTTGGCTTCCTTCAGACCCAAACCGGTCAGTTCGCGCACCACCTTCAGCACAGCGATCTTCTTGTCGGCGGGCACTTCATCCAACACCGCGTCGAAAGCGGTCTTTTCTTCCACTTCCTCAGCCGGAGCCGCCGCAGCGACCATCACTGCACCGCCAACGGGAGCAGCCGCGCTCACGCCGAAGACTTCTTCGATTTCCTTAACCAGCTCAGCGGCTTCCAGCAGAGTCAGCGACTTCAAGCTTTCAACGATCGATGCGACCTTCTCAGACATGGATTTGCTCCTTGCAATGGTTGAACAGCAACAGGTGAAACCAGCAGCCCATCGGTTCGCCACACTGACGTTCCGAAAACAGCGTTCCAAAAACAGCCATCAGGCTGCCAATGGGTCTGCCAAACAGTCATTTCAAAAATCAAGCCCCTAGGCAGCTTGCTTTTCGGAAATTGCCTTGACCCCACGAGCCAGCATCGAAGGAACTTCCTTGACACCAACCGCGATCTTGGTCGCCAGACCGTTGATGCCACCGGCGATTTGAGCAATCAGTTGCTCCTTCGACGGCAGATCAGCGATCGCCTTGACTTGGGCCTGCGTCAGCGCACGACCTTCCATCACACCGCCGCGCAGTTCCGTCTTCTTCGAGACCTTTTGGAACTCTTGATAGGCCTTCAGGGCAGAACCAATGTCTCCCTTCAGCAACAAGAACGCCGAGGTTCCCTTCAAAAACTCCGTCATGGGCTGCCAGTTGGCATCATCCTCAACGGCAATCCGCATCAGCGTGTTTTTCGTCACCTTGCAAATCGCGCCACTAGCAGCGAGGCGATTGCGTAGATCCGACAATTCAGCAACCGAGAGACCCGCGTAGTCGATCACTGCCACCATTTCGATGCCAGTCAACGCCGACTTCAGATCCGCAACAATTGCTTGCTTGCCCTCCAGCGTGCGACCCATTCGTCATCACCTCCTTTCGGTTTGTCGCGCAGTCTGGAAACGAGAACCCCCCCGACGGTCAGCCAAAGACGCATCGAGGGGGTTCGAGTTGGGAGCCAAGGACGACCCTCAAAGGGCGATCCCATGGCTCAAACTGATACAGACCTCGGCAGGATTTCATTAAGCCAATGCTCCAGAGCAACGGCACCTGCTGTCTTTGGTTGTTTGGGGTTTGAAGCTAGTGTTTGAAAGCGATTGCTGACTGATCCGCTAGTTCAACGCTGGGGGGGTCTTGGTTCCGAACCATCGCCGCGAACGATCTCGGTTCGGAACCGAAGCTTGGGGGACTGAGGCTCATGCGGCAAAACCGCACCTCAGCCGCAGTTCTTAGGCTGCGTTTTCACCAAGTTTCAGGTCGCGCAGGGCGGCCACATCTACTTCTACCGACGGCCCCATGGTCGAGGCCACGTAGATGCTGCGCCAGTAGCGACCCTTGGCACCCGAAGGACGATTGCGATCGATCGTTTCCTGCAACGCCTTCAGGTTGACCAGCAAATCTTCTGCCGTAAAGGCCGACTTACCGATACCCACGTGGACAATACCCGTGCGATCGGCCCGAAATTCCAGCTTACCAGCCTTGAATTCCGAGATCGCCTGAGGCAAGTCGAACGTCACCGTACCACCTTTCGGCGACGGCATCAAGCCCCGGGGACCCAACATCCGACCCAGCTTTGCCACCTGGGGCATCATGTCGGGCGTAGCGATCAGGATGTCGAAATCCATCATGCCCTTTTGGATGGACTCGATCAGGTCTTCGGAACCAGCAATATCAGCGCCAGCGCCGGAGGCTTCCGCCACCTTTTCACCACGGGCGATGACGGCAACACGCACCGTTTGACCCGTGCCCTTCGGCAGGGCGACCGTCGTCCGCAATTGCTGGTCGGTGTATTTCGGGTCAATCCCCAGCTTGATGTGGGTTTCCACCGTTTCCACAAACTTGGCCGTGGCCATGTCCTTCACGAGTTGCAGCGCTTCGAGGGGCGCATAGGGACGTGGCTCAACCTTGGCGAGCAGCTCGCGCATCCGGCGCGAAATTTTACGAGTCATGGATTACAACACTCCTTAGGGGTCAATGGCGAAGGAGAAACCTTCTCCCCCATTGGTTTCAATTCAGAATGGGCTGGCATTTGCCTGCCGTTTGATCGAGAGATTGGGTTTGAGCAAACCCAGATGCTTCGATGCTCAGTAGCGCCAGGTTCAGTAGCGCCAAAACGTGATGCAAACTGTTGTGGTCAACCGTTGTGGTCAACGGGTTTGGGTCAACCGTTTAGTCAACGATTTTGACACCCATGTTGTTGGCTGTCCCTTCGATGATCCGCATAGCGGCTTCCACATCGTTGGTATTCAAGTCCGGCAACTTGGTTTGGGCGATTTCCTGAAGTTGGGCACGGGTGATTTTGCCAACATTTTTGGATTTGGGGTCGCTGGAACCGCGATCGATTCCGGCAGCCTTGCAAATCAACACCGAAGCGGGCGGAGTCTTCAGAACGAAGGTAAAACTCCGATCTTCAAACACCGAGATTTCTACCGGAACCACCAGCCCAGCCTTGTCAGCCGTGCGGGCGTTATATTCCTTGCAGAACATCATGATGTTGACCCCATGCTGACCCAGGGCGGGCCCGATCGGGGGAGCAGGGGTCGCTTTGCCAGCGGTAATCGCCAGCTTAATGATTGCGACGACTTTCTTAGCCATGCGTGTGTTGCGCTATTTGACGAGCTAGCTTTGCTTTTGAACTTGGTTGAACTCCAGTTCAACCGGGGTATCCCGACCAAAAATCGACAGCAGAGCCTTAAGCTTGCTGCGTTCGGGACTGACTTCAATCACCTCGCCCTCAAAGTCTTTAAACGGCCCCGACAAGACGACAATCTTGTCGCCGGCCGCCATATCGATTTTGATGACAGGTTCTTGCTCCTGAGTCTGGCGGAAAATACGCTCGACTTCGGCGGGGCTGAGGGGAACGGGTTTCACGTGTCCGCGCCCGCGTCCCTGGCCGCGCCGTTGCTCGGCCCCAACAAAGTTAATCACGTTGGGTGTATTCTTCACAACCATCCAGGTTTCGTCGTCCATGTGCATGCGCACGAGGACATAGCCGGGAAAAACTTTTTCGTCACCATGCTGGCGACTGCCGTCTTTACGCATTTTGACGGTGGGCGTTTGCGGAATCTCCACCTGCAAAATGCGCTCGGCCACATCCAGGGTTTGTACGCGTTGCTGGAGGTTGACCTTGACTCGGTTTTCACAGCCGGAGGCCACTTGGACGGCATACCAACGGGCCCGGCGGGCGAGCACCTTAGGGGCTGGCTCGTCGGTATTGTCCTCTTGGTCGTAGAGATGTTCGTCGCTCAGGCTCATCCGAATACCTGCCTTGCCATCCAAGTGAAGAGGTTATCGATCAGATAAATAGTTGTGGCGGAGAGGACGACCATCAGGACGACGGCGACGGACTCGCTGATCAGTTGTTGGCGGCTGGGCCACACGACTTTGCTGAGTTCTTCGCGGGTGCCGCGCAGGAATTCGGTGGGGTCAAATTTTTCGTTGTCTGGAGCTGGCGATTCCGCTGGTTTGCTCACGGGTGGGTTCCTCCTTTTGACCAATGATCTTGGGGGTGGGGACTCGATCAGGCGAAGCGCTGCTGGCGCTGGGTGGCTCCGCTGGGGGGCGTTCGATCGGCAAGTCCGCCCGGTCGATCGGGATCGATCGGAAAACACGCCCCAAGAGAATCTACCCAAAGACTTTGGCCACGGATGGCGGTCAGCCTTTGGGTAGATTCGTCGGCGATTAATGCCAGCGCGCCCTGGAGGACTCGAACCCCCGACATCAGGTTTTGGAGACCTGCGTTCTACCGACTGAACTAAGAGCGCACGTTTGGACGTTTTCTCAGTTTAGCACCGATTGGGGCCGGTCGCTCAAAAACCATGTGGCTATGGATGAACTGAATCGACGGCAACGTTGAATTCTTGCGAATTTACTTTTTGCGATCGAACCGTTCTTTGATGCGGGTTGCCTTACCAATACGCTGACGGAGATAGTACAGCTTGGCACGACGAACTTTACCACGACGCACCACTTTGATGTTGGCGACGCGGGGCGAATGCAGCAAAAATACGCGTTCTACGCCGACACCTTGGAATACGCGACGCACAGTGACGGTTTCATTGATCCCGCCGTTGCGCATTGCGATGATGGTGCCTTCGTAGGGCTGGACGCGCTCTTTGCCGCCTTCTTGGATCACAACACCAACTCGAACCGTGTCACCGACATAGAGGACGGGCAGGTCTGATTTGAGTTGCTCGGCTTCGATTGAGCGGATGACTTCTTGCGCGTTCATGACTGGTTCAAAAAACCACAAGCACACATCTTAGCGCTGTAGCGTCGATTTCGTCTAGATCTTGGGGCATTTTTTGCGATCGAGGCGCGATCGGGCGGCCCCAACCATCGCTAAATAGTCCGCTGGCCCGCAATTTGGCGGTTTTTTTGGGGCAGTGCAGGACTGTCCCCGACTTCGGGTGAGAGATCTACAATGCAGGAATTGCAAGAATGCAGGAATTGCAGGAATTGCAAGAATGCAGGAATTGCAAGTATCAATAAATTGCCAGCATCAATCCCTGATATAAACCCTGATACAACTTGCAACTCGCTACCAGAACCCAGTACCGCTCAAATACCGCTCAAATCAAATACCGCTCAGTACAAATCAGTACAAAACAAATCAGTACAAACGAAATTAGCCAAGGAACTATCTAAGGAATTGTCGCAAGTGTCGGACACTTGAAACGCAATGGTTGGTCAAGGCTAGTCGGAGTTAATTCAGGATATTTCTAGCGCTGGGACAGGGCAATAGAGGCGATGCAAACGGGCGACATGGGCATGATGCGGCGGCTTTTGGCTGGGGGACGATCGCTTGCGCGGAGTATGCAATCGTCGATGGGATCCGCGATGGTTCTGTCGGCGGTGATCCATGTGGCTGCGTTGCCGCTGTTGGCGGATTGGAATCCGGCGACGACGGCAGAAACGGAGCGCAAGGTGTCGCTGGTGGAGTTGACTCCGGAGGAGCAGCGGCAGTTGCCGGCCTTTGCGCGCGAGTCGTTGCCCTCTGGGTCGTCTGTGCCTGGGTCGTCTGTGCCTGGGTCGATCGACCTGTTTAGCCGGTTGGGGCTGGGCAGTGGGCCGTCGGTGAACCGATCGCCCAAGGGGAATATTCCCCAGCCTCGCAATGATTCGCTCCTGTGGCCCGGTGCGGGGGCCGAGTCGGGAGCGGCGGAGTCAAATCGCGGCTCAACGGGCCGGCGTTGGGATTCTGGGGCGGGTGACTACCAGGGGTGGGATTCGCTCTATGGTCGCGGGGGCTGGCAAATGGACGACTCGTCTGGCTCGGGCCAGCGGCAGCGATCTCAGCAGCGATCGTCGCGCCGCCAGGGGAATCGCCAAAGTACGGGTACTACGGGGCAGGGGCAACAGCAGGGGCGATCGACGACGGATCCCAAGCCGCCTAATCCGCCCGAGGCCGTTGCCCAGGCCTTGGCGACGATCGCCATTCAGGACTTACGGGCCAGTGCGTTAGACATGGCTGCGGGCCAAGCGCTGACTGCGGCGCTGACCCCGGCTGCGGGCGAGGGTGCTGGTAGCTACACCTACAACGCATCGCTGGTGGGAGATCGGGCGGCCCAGGCGCGGTTGGGTGGCGTGGCCGATTGGGTGCAAAAAGTGGCCGATTTGCCGATGCGCAGTGCCGATGGGAAACTGCTGCCCGGAACCCAAAAGGCCGTGAACGGCTCCTTCCGCGACATGATTCAGGTGGGGGATGAGATTCAAAAAACAGGCGTACCGATTCAGTGGCGGCAGTTTGCAGACCTGCGCTTGTGTTCGGCGCTCTCGGCTCAATCGCCGCACTTGGTTCGGTTGGCGGCGCTGGTGGGCGATCGGGGCAAACTGGCCCCGGGCCTGAATCCCGTGCGACTGGTGGAAAGTTCGGGCTATGCAGGTATTGACAGTGAAGCGATCGTCTTTTTGATGCAGACGCTGAAGGGCAAAACCCTGGCCGATCGCCCGGGCTATTTGATCTACATCTACACGTTGGCCTATCCCGCCTGCGGGGCCCCTGGGCCCTCGGAATCTCCCACGCCCAGCCCTCCGCCGAACCCATCTCCTAGTCCATCGCCGACCCCATCTCCTAGTCCATCTCCCTAGTCAGCCAAGCAACTCGGTACAATCGATCCGCGAACATGATTTGATTCGGATTCCGGCGGATCAAGCATAGTTGGATTAAAAATATAACGATGGCAATAAATTGGTTGGGTTTGGGGCAGCGCGATCGCCGTCCTTGGTTTCGAGTGAGCTTTCGGTTACGGGGATCGGTGGTTCCGACGATCGCCCCCCGAGTCTTGTTCTGCGGCTTGTTTGCTGGGCTAATTAGTATTCTTCATGCGTTTAAAGTGCCCGTTGCCCATCCTGAATGGGCCAATGTTGTCCCGACCTTAGTGTTAGGTTTGTTGTTGGTTTTTCGGACTAATACGGCCTACGAGCGGTTTTGGGAAGGTCGCAAACTCTGGGGAGCCATTAACAATACATCGCGCAATCTAGGGCGACAAATTTGGGTGGCTATTGATGAGCCAACGCCCGATGTGCGCGATCAAAAAGTGATGGCGTTGAAGCTGATTGCCGCATTTGCTAGTGCAACCAAGCAACATTTGCGATCGGCTCCTGTGGCGGACGATGTGACCGATTTGGTGACACCCGAGGTGCTGGCCAGTCTGGAAAATGCCAACCATCCGCCGATCGAAATCTCGGTCAGAATTGCTGCTTTTTTGGAAGAACAGCGCGATCGGGGAAACCTGACGCAATATCAACTGTCCTCGATGCATCAGTTACTCGATGTTTTGGTGGATTGCCTCGGCGGCTGTGAGCGAATTTTGCGCACACCCATGCCCTTCGCCTATGCCATTCATTTGCGGCAATTGCTGTTGCTCTACTGCCTCATTTTGCCCTTTGAATTAGTCGCCAAGGTGGGGCCCTGGACAGCGCTCCTAGTGGTCATTATTTCGTTTACGTTATTTGGGATTGAGGAAATTGGTGAAGAGATCGAAAATCCCTTTGGCCGTGATCCCAATGATTTGCCCCTGGATACGATTTGCCACACGATTCGGCAAAATATGCAGGATTTGCCGACGATTGATCTTCGATCGACGGATGTTCGCACGCTGGTTTAATCTGCTGTTTAATTCCTTGTTTAATCGGCCGCTGCCTTGGCGGTTTCGTCTGCGGTTTTCCTTGCTATGACTCCGATCGCCCCACCCCTGCTCGATCGCCTCGCCGCTTGGCTATCGGGATCCTTTGACAATCGCGAACAAGCCATCGCCGACCCTGTTTGGTACGTTCATGTGCGGCTGTGGCATCGGCCGGTGGCGGTGTTTGGCTCCGATGGGGTGGCGTTTTATGCGGAGCAGGCCAGCTCGCCCACGTTCGATCGCCCCTACCGGCCGCGCGTCTTTTGGATTGCGCCCACGGCGGATCCGGCCGTGCCCTTCCAGGTGTCCTATTTTGCCCTCAAGCAGCCAGAACGCTGGCGGGGGGCGGGCTTGGATCCCGATCGACTGCGATCGCTGACGATCGACGATCTCCAAACCCTACCCGGCTGCCAGCTTCAGATGACCGTGCTCGATGGGGGCGAGGGCGTGCGGGCGGTTTTACCCAACGGGTGTCGCTGTTGCTTCCAGGCCGATGGGCAACTGCGCCAAGTCAGCCTGGGGTTTGAAGCCCGATCGGGCGAATTCCTCAGCTACGACAAGGGCATCAATCCCGACACAGGTAAACCTTTGTGGGGCGCAATCATGGGCCCATTTCGCTATCGTCGTGTTGGCGATTAAGATGCGATCGCGCCTCCGCGCCACCCGGCTCAAGTTTCCGATCCTATAAAACAACCCTTCAAAATTTCGCTTACTGCACCATGACCCAAGCTCCCGAAGCGATCGCCCCCGCCACCGATCTGACCACCCTTGGTCGTTGGATGGCCGCTGACTTTAGCAATCAGGCGCAGGCCATTGAAAACCCGCCCTTTTTCGCGCACATTCGGGTTTGTATGCGCCCCCTGCCGATCGAGCTGTTGGGCGGCATTAGCCTTTATGTCGAACAGGCCTACGACTACGCCATCAACCAGCCCTACCGCGTGCGCGTGTTGAAGCTGATCGAAGTTGCTGGGCAAATCCAAATCGAGAACTACGCGATCGCCGACGAGCGGGACTTTCACGGAGCCTCGCGCCAGCCAGAGCGCCTGCAAGGGTTGACGCGCGATCGGCTAGAGCGCCTATGTCACTGCAACTTTTTGGTGAACTGGACGGGCCAAGCCTTCACGGGCCAGGTGGAACCGGGCAAAGCCTGCATGGTGACCCGCAAGGGCCAAGAAACCTATCTCGACAGCCAGTTTGAAATTACGGCCGATCGCTTCATAAGCTGGGATCGGGGCCGCGACCCGAAAACGGACGAGCACCTTTGGGGCGCGTTGGCTGGCCCCTTCAATTTCGTCAAAGTGGCCAGCTTTGCCGATGAAGTCGCAGCAGCGCCTTAGATTGTTAGATCAATCGCCTTCGATCAATCGGGTTCGATCGGCAGAGTCCGCAGTTTTACCTGTTCTCTTTCCCCAAAGCTGATGTCCATCCGATCGCTGTTGCGTTGGTTTCTGTTGGGGTTGTTGTTACCGCTGGTCTTCCTCAACGGCTGGATGTTGCTGCAGGTGTTCAACTACTTCCAGTCGTTGCTGTCGGCGTTTGTGGTGGCAACGCTGGTGTCGTTTTTGCTGGACTATCCGGTGCGGTGGCTGGAGTCTCAGGGGCGGAAAGCGCCGATGAGGCGAGAGTTTGCGGTGCTGGCGATCGTGCTGCTGACCCTGGGGATGCTGGTGCTGCTGGGGGTGACATTGGCTCCGGTGCTCTATGAGCAGTTTGGGGCCTTTGCCAATGGGTTGCCCGCTTGGGTAGATTCCAGTCGGCAGCAGTTAGAAAATTTGTCAAACTGGGCGCTGGCCAAGCGGTTGCCGATCGACCTGCAACAGTTGGGAACCCAGGCGCTGGCTCAGTTTTCCGCCCAAGTGCAAAACCTGACGACGCAATTGGTGAGCTTGCTGGTGCAGACGGCGGGGCGGGCCTTTGATGCGTTGATCGCGATCGTGCTGGCGGTGTATCTGCTGCTGCGGGGCGACCAATTTTGGAGTGGCTTTTTTAGCTGGTTGCCCCCGGCCCGGCGCGACCAGGTGCGCCATTGCTTCCGCCAAAATTTTCAAAATTACTACGCGGGCCAAGCGGCCCTGGCCACCACGATCGGAGTGGCCATGGTGCTGCTATTTTTGGTGATGCAAGTGCCGTTTGGGCTGTTGTTTGGCCTGGGCATTGGGGTGATGACGCTTGTGCCGTTTGGGGCGGGGGTCAGCATTGTAGTGGTCAGTTTGCTGCTGGCGGTCAAGAGTTTTTGGCTGGGCTTGCAGGTGTTGCTGTTGGCCTTTTTGGTGGATCAACTGATTGAAAATATGGTCGCGCCTCGGTTGCTGGGGCAGTTCACGGGGCTGAATCCGGTATGGGTGCTGCTGTCGTTGCTGGCGGGGGCCAAGGTGGGGGGCCTGTTGGGGGTGGTGCTGGCGGTGCCGCTGGCGGGCACGGTGCGGAGTGCGATCGAAATTTGGCGATCGCCCGGCCATGGCTCGACGGCTGACCCGGCCTAGGGCCTGTCATCCATGCCGTCGCCGTAACGGAAATTTCTGAAGGGCGATCGCCGCGTTTTGCCCCCCAAACCCAAAGGCAAAGCACAGGGATCGCTCCAAGGGGGAGTCGATCGCCCGTCGCACCCAATGGCCGGCAAATTCTGGATCCTGCAAGCCCACACAAGGTGGCAAGATTTGCTCGCGAATCGCTAATAGGCTGATCGCCACGCCCAACGCCCCCGACGCGCCGAGGGTGTGGCCCGTTGCGCCCTTGGTGGAGCTGACGGCGGTGTCAGCGGGAAACAGATCGTGAATCAGGTGGGCTTCCTGGCGATCGTTCAGGGCTGTGGCCGTGCCGTGGGCGTGGATATATTGCACCCGATCGGGCTGCCAGCCGCTGCGTTTGAGGGCCAGTTCCACCGATCGTCGCGCCCCCTGACCGCTGGGATCGGGGGCGCTCAGGTGGTGGGCATCGGTGCTGAACCCGGCGGCGAGCACCTCCCCATAGATGCGAACCCCGCGCGATCGGGCCACCTCGGCCGACTCCAGCACCAACAGCGCCGCCCCTTCGCCCAACACCAATCCCTCACGCGAGCGATCGAACGGATAGGCCCCCGTGCGGGCCAGCGCGCCCATTTTGCCAAATCCCGCCAGGGTCAGGGGCGTAATCGGCGCTTCCACGGCTCCGGCCAAGACCCGATCGCACGTCCCCTCCCGAATCAGATCGGCCCCCCGGGCGATCGCGCTAATGCCCGTGGCGCAAGCGCTCATGGGAGCCAGCAGCGGCCCCCGCGCCCCCAGCGATCGGGCCACCCGCACCGCCGGCCCCTGGGGCAACCAATCGACCCAGGACGCATCGATCGGATCTTGGCCCATGGCCAGGCGCTCGATCGCCCCCTGATAGCTGCGGCTGGAACCGACACAAACCCCCAGCCGATCGGCCGCACCGTCCGAGCCAGCCCCTTCCGTGAGTCCCGCATCGGCCCAGGCCGCTGCCCGGGCCTGGTCAATTAGCACCGATAAATCAACTGGTGCTGCCCCCAGCAGCGCCAAGGGGTGGGGGGGCAGCAGCGCAAAGGGCTGGTGCGATCGAATCGCCGATCGCCCCGCTCGCAAGGCCTGCCACGTTTCCTCCCGATCGCCCAGCGCCGAAACCAACCCAATACCCGTCACGACCACCCGTTTCCAAGTCAACCTAACACTCCCAATCTCTGCCTATTTTGGGTATTCGATGATCTGTTTTTAACTAAGTTATGATTCTCGATTGAGCAGCGATCTGAAACGTGTTTAGATGCTGATCCTGTAACGAATGTTACTGGGCCAAGGCGATTGAGTCTTTTCGTCAGGCAGATTGATCAGGTCTAAAACAGCTCATTTTTCATCATTCAGTATTCCGATGATCCAAAAACCGGTTAAAAATCTTTGGACTTTCGGGTTTTGATCGACAGGCTTTGTTTGGTGTTTTAAGCTTTTTTGGGAGTTGTTTTTGGCTTGCAAGCTTGCTGAATCTTCGTCAACTGCATCTTGCATGAATGCTTTTTCTGACCCATTGAACCTTTGATACTGCCATGACTCTCTACGCTAATCCTACGCCTGCGACTGCTAATTTTAACCTGCGTGAATTGCTCACGGTTGGCCAAGAAGTTCCCCTGATTGAAGGATCGATCGGTAACTTTCAAACCACGAATCAATCCTTCGCCTTGGCTGGTATTCCTGACGGATTGGGGCTGTTGGAAACTAAAGACTATAACTATCTTTTCCTAAATCATGAAATTGCTGATGTCGATAGCAGCAACAAACCAATTTTATCCAGCTTATCCAGCACAACCCCCGGTGTGATTCAGGGTGGGCGCGTTTCCCTGCTGGTGTTTGATAAACAATGGAACCCGATCGGCGGCAAGAACCTGATCGATCGCATGGTCGATTCCACAGGAACTTACACCCTCGATGTTGCCACGGGGAAATACATCAGCACCACCAACGGTAATGCGACCTTTAGCTTCTCGCGATTTTGCTCAGCCTACCTCGCTTCCTACGGCTTTGTAGATAGTAATGGTCGCGAAGTTCCCGTCTTTTTTAGTGCCGAAGAAAGTCCCAGTTTCGGGCGTGGATTTGCCAGCTTTCCCAATGGAGAAGCCCAGGCGATCGAAGGGCTAGGTCGGTTTGCCAAAGAAAACGTCGTGGCCGCATCCCAATACCGCGCCACCAACTCGGACAAAACCGTTTTATTTTCCACCGAAGACTTCACCGATGGTGAATTGTACATGTGGGTGGGTCGCCAGACCGATGCCGATCCCAACGGCTTTCACAATGGAGACCTCTACGTTCTGCGCGTGGGTAATGCTGGTCAGGAAAGCCAAATTCCCAAGGCGGCCACGACGGCATCTTGGGTGAAAGTCGATCCCGCCACGGTTCAGGGCCAAAAAGACGGCAAGGCGCTGCAATCCTTTGTGAATGGCGGTGCGAATTCGACCAACTTTCGACGCTTAGAGGATTTTGCCGAAGATCCCACCAATCCCGGCACGTTCTACGTTGTGAGCACGGGTACGGAGGACACGGTAAACAGCACCAAGGCCACCACGGCGGAGGGCGCTGAAAATCCCTACGGTCGTCTTTATCGGTTTTCGTTGAATGGGAGTGACCCGGCGGGGCCGATCGACAACTTTGAGCTGATGCTGACGGGCGGCCCCGGCAGGGGGGTGAACTATGACAACATCACTGTGACCCGCGCTGGCCAGGTTTTGCTCCAAGAGGATGAAACGGCCTTTGGCGGCGATGTGATGCTAGCGGAAAAGCGTGAATCCCAAATTTTGGCCTTTGACCCCAAAACGCGGTCTGTGACTCCTTGGTTTAGCTTGAATGAGTCGGCAGCGGGGGCGCAGTTTAATAAAGTCGATGTGCCGGGTGAGTGGGAGTCGTCTGGGATTATTACGAGCGATCGGCGCGATCAGTTTGTCTTTACCGTGATGGCCCATACCGTCAAAGACCCGAAGTATGTGGAGGGTGGGCAGTTGATCCTGGCAACGCCGCCAGCGAATGATGTGCTGACGGGGATGGGCGGTGAAACGGTGTATGGCAATCAGGGGCACGATCGGCTGATCTCGGGGGGCGGTGGCCGCAACACGCTGCGGGGCGGCAAGGGCAATGACACGCTGGTGGGCGGGGCCAGGGATCAGTTATTCGGCGAGCTGGGCGACGATGTGTTGATTGCGGGCAGCAGCTCGACCTTGACCGGGGGCGAGGGGCGCGATCGGTTCGTGGTCACGGATGGCTCGTTGCCCGCCGGGATGAACACGATCGCCGATTTTCGGTTAGATCAGGACTCGATCGTCTTTCAGGGCACCGTCGGTCGCCTCAGTGGGTTGCAACTGTCGGCAACGGGGGCGGATACGGTAATCCGCGTCGATGGCATTGATGTGGTGACGGTCAATGGCGTGTTGCCAGCGGCCCTAGGCGCTCAACACTTCAAGTTTGAATAGAGGCTTGGACGTTGGAAGCGTCCTGGAACTGCAAACAGGCGAGGGCAGCCCGAAACCGAGCTGCCCTCTGATCCGGAATTAACGATCGACGAGCGATCGACTAGGGAGTCGTTTTGAGATTGTCGAGGCCCGCCGTCACGGTGGCCTTGTCAATCCGATCGCCCTGTTTTACCTGGTCGATCGTTTCCATCCCCTTGGTCACATAGCCAAACACCGCGTAGCTCCCATCCAGCGGCTGCAAATCCGCCAGCGCGAAGTAGAACTGCGATGAGGCGGAATCCGGCGACATCGATCGCGCCATGGCCACCGCTCCCCGCTTGTGGTTCAGCACCGGCGGCGCTGCAATTTGCAGGTCTTCAAAGGTTGCGCCATAGACCGGTTGCCCTTGGCCCTGAGGCTTAATTTCTAGCGGAATCGTCCGCTCGCGACCGGTTTTGGGATCCATAAAGCCGCTTGCGCCGAGTTCCGTAACCGGGACTTGGGGATCTTTGCTGCGGGGATCGCCCCCCTGCACCACAAAGGGCACGGGGGAGCGCACCACCCGGTGGAACATCAACCCGTCATACACACCGCGATTGACCAAATCCACAAAGTTACCGGCTGTAATCGGGGCGTTGGTTCCGTCCACTTCAATTTCGATCGGCTGACCTTTGATCGTCATCGATACCGTGGCTTTGCCCGTTAACTGAGGCAATCCCGAGGGAGCTTGGGTTGCAGCGGTGGGGGGCGTGGCGGCTGGATCGGTCACTTGGCGGCTATCGGCCGGTTGGCCACTGCAACCGGCAATCCACAGGGCTGCGATCGCCGCGATCGTTCCCAACCACAGGGGACGCGCGTTTCGAGCATGATGCATCCTACAAACCCTCCAGGGGCACACCTAAAAATTTAGCCAGAGCGGCTCCTTCGGTTTCCAACTCCGCCAGGGCCAGGGGCTGACCCACCCGCGTCAAAGGCACGTCACGCATATTTTTGACCCGTAGGTAGATCGCCCGTTTGGGGTTAATCCCCTCTTTGAAGTCAACCCGCACCGCTTGGATGGCGCTCAGGTCGCAGGTCAGCTTCACTTCGCGGTTCTTGCCAGGGTAGCCCCAGCGGAAGATCGTGGCTTTGCCGGAGGTGCGATCGAACTCGTTGTACCCGCCACCCACATTCCACTGGATGGTCAACCACAGGTAGGTAGCGAGCAGTGATCCTGCAATGCCGTATAGCCCCATCACCAACCCTTGGGGCACAAACACGAGCTGCGTGGCATCGGAAAAGAACAACAGATTCTTGCCCAAATAGCTCGAAACACCCGCGAGCAAGAAGCCCGTTGCGCCAATGGTGACCATCGCCGCGATCGCGTAGCTACCGAGACGGCGCGAGCCGACAATCTCCGTCCGCAATAGGCGATCGGATTGGGGATCGGTGGAGACAGTCATAAGGTAAATGGCTTAAAAACAGCTTGTGTATCTCGACAACATTGGCCCCTGTCTTGCGCTCAGGCATCACCATCAAGGAGGTGTCGGCGGCCTGCATCACATCGCTCGGGTCAGGGCCCTCCCCACTAGTCTAAGCAAACTTGGCGAATTCCTAAAAAGCGTTAAGCCCAATGACTCATCTGTTGCTCATTCGTGACGCAAGTTGATATTTCGCTACGACGTGCTCACGGGGCGCACCAGAGGCTAGCGGTGTCTAGGGTTCGCCAGGATTCTTAAAAATATCTAAAGTATTTGAATCATGGGCGGATTCGCAAACCGCCCCAAAACGGCTGATCGCGGCGTGTTCAGGGACATGGCCCGCAAAATCGCCCCAAGTCTCAGTTCTCGATCGGGATCGCCCGTACTCCGATCGCTGCTTCAATTATCATAGAGTTTGTATTCTGTGCGATCGCTGACAACCACGCTAGATCCCGGCTGAACTCAATCCAATTGGGTGAAAATTTCGTGCCTAGCTCAGCGATCACCCTACCCTCACCCGAAATGAGTGTGGTAGGTTAAGAAAAATTAACCGATCTCAGCAATTCATTGCATCCGCACCTGGGTTCGTCTGCTCCGGCGGTTCTGACTAAGACCTTGGTTTTATGAAGACCCCATGGAGCCACAAAACTCATCTGTGCTGGGGCATGGGTCGCTAGACGGCTCAAAATCTACGCTGATTGAGTTTCTCAGCATCGTAGATATCGCAATTTTGAACCTCTGTTAACACCATAGAGAGGAATTCCATGACCATCGCAGTTGGACGCGCTGGGATGGAACGCGGGTGGTTCGACGTACTCGACGACTGGCTGAAGCGGGATCGCTTCGTCTTCGTCGGTTGGTCGGGCTTGCTGTTGTTCCCCTGCGCCTACCTCGCCATCGGTGGCTGGCTGACCGGCACCAGCTTCGTCAGCTCCTGGTACACCCATGGTTTGGCCTCGTCGTACCTCGAAGGATGCAACTTCCTGACCGTGGCCGTTTCGACCCCGGCCAACAGCCTGGGCCACTCCCTGCTGCTGTTGTGGGGACCCGAAGCCCAAGGCGACTTTGTGCGCTGGTGTCAGTTAGGCGGTCTCTGGAACTTCGTGGCCTTGCACGGAGCCTTCTCGCTGATCGGCTTCATGCTGCGTCAGTTTGAGATTGCGCGCCTGGTGGGGATTCGTCCCTACAACGCGATCGCCTTCTCGGGTCCGATCGCCGTGTTTGTGTCCGTGTTCCTGATGTACCCCTTGGGTCAATCGGGCTGGTTCTTTGCACCCAGCTTTGGGGTGGCATCGATCTTCCGGTTCCTGTTGTTCCTGCAAGGGTTCCACAACTGGACGCTGAACCCATTCCACATGATGGGCGTGGCGGGCATTCTGGGTGGAGCGCTTCTGTGCGCGATCCACGGAGCGACGGTAGAAAACACCCTGTTCCAAGACAGCGAAAAGGCGAACACCTTTGGAGCCTTTGAGCCGACGCAAGCGGAAGAAACCTACTCGATGGTGACGGCGAACCGAT